>Ga0078972_1000297_pt1 | contig 206827 bp, 180 predicted proteins | sample YelNatPaOPGAMG01_FD_67568 | JGI IMG/M metagenome (GOLD analysis project Ga0078972, IMG submission 67568) | Hot spring thermophilic microbial communities from Obsidian Pool, Yellowstone National Park, USA - OP-RAMG-01 (SPADES assembly) (version 2) | ecosystem: Environmental > Aquatic > Thermal...
CTCATTGTCGATAGAAAATGTCTTACAGTGCAAAATTTGCACACCTGACGCTAGCGAATTTGGGTAATCAGCCTACCCGCCCGCGGGCCCTCCCGAAAAATCCTTTGGGGGTGGTACCAAGAAACCGATCAGCAGCTTCCGTAGCTTCCGGTGGGTCCGCAACTTCCGCAACTTCCGCAACGCAAACCCGGTAACCGCCCAGAGAGTCGAATTTATGAAATAACTCTCTTATTAGCAAAAGGTTACACGCTACGGAAGATACGGAAGAAACGGAAGATACGGAAGATACGGAAGTAAAGGGGGGGATATGGAAGTTGCGGATGTTCGGCACCGCCCAACTTCCGCGGAAGTTCATATGCGCCTCCCTTGGAGTCGATTCACGGCCCTTGTGAAGTCAGCTGTCCAGGTATGCTGTCGGCCGCCGGCGTTCTCGACTACGCCAGCTTGTCTCCAGTGGCTTAGCTTAGCTCGGCCCGCGCGGTCACTCACGCCCAAAGCCTCCCCAACCGCGGCCCCGTCGAACATGGAACCACTGATGGCGTGATATGCCTGCAATGCATCCCCCCACAAACTCACCCATTCATCACCGCCGATGTAGAACAATCTTCCCGAAGGGTCGCGGCCATATAAGAAACGCCGTGGCGATGCATCGCGATGAACGGCTGTTACGATGCGCTCCGGCCTTGTGATCCCCAGCAGTCCCAGTGTGATTAAGCCGTCCGCGGCGCCATTCAGCGCAAAACTACCAGCCGCCCCAATGAAAGGGTTCGGCCCGTTCGCCCGCTTTCCGGTCGCCAGGTGATGAATTACGACTATGCAACAGTGATGATCACGCCCCAGGTCAGACAACAGGCGCAGTTCGTCATACTCTTGCTGTACGAAGTTATCGGTTCTGTCGCGGACGGAACGAATCGAAGTTAAGCAGTCAATAATGGCCAGCCGCGCCCCGGTTCGCTTCAGCGCCGCATAAAGCAAATCTAGACCGCCGCCCGAAAGAGGCAGCCGCTCCAGGTAGGCTTCGAAATTTTCGAGCGGTTCATTGTTGAACGTTTGCTGGTAGTTCGCCACAAACCGATTCCGCGAGATATCGTCCGCCATCCAGAACAGACTCGGCCCTTGTCTGGCCGGCAGGAATTCCAGCGCGGGCGTGCCGGTCGCTACAGCCCGGCATAGCTCCAAGGCCAGCGTGGATTTGCCGGCCTTTGCGTCCGCAGTTAGTAAAATGCAGCCCTCCGTAGGGAGCAAGCCAGTAACCAGCTCGTCTCTTTGTTCGATTTTCATGTCGCACAAATCCCGGCCAGTTAGCCATCGCGGCTCGGCCGCCGTTAAGTTGATCGCTACCGCCATCAGCGCACCTCCTTGGCTTCCTCAGCCCAGGCGTGCTCTAGAATATTGCATAGCTCTACTTCGGAGTGTCCCCGCTCGAACCACTCGCTGATATCTTTCACCCCGTCCTCCTGAATGTCGAGTAAAATAATGCGGCTTGCCTTTCCTCGCAGGCTGCGGACAACGTCGTTAGCGTGCTTGCGGCCAACCGCGTCACAGTCTGGAATCACAATACACGTCCGGCCAGTTAGTAAGTCAGCGTATTGTGGTTTCCACTTTCCCGCGCCATGCGGGTTACAGGTTGCGACAAAGCCATGCTGGCGCAGCGTCTCAACGTCTTTCTCGCCCTCTACTACAAAGACTATCGGCGCTTCGGCCACTTCTCGCAGGCGGTACAGCGTCTCGGTTGCGCCGCGTGCCCCAAGCAGCCAGCCGCCTTTGCCGTCAGGCCTCCACTTGCGAAAGTTTTTCGGCTCATGGCGCGTGATTCGATACAGCGGGTTGCCGCTCGTGTCGGTATAGACGTATTGGGCGATAACCGGCCCCAACTCGTCTTGTTTGGCCGCCTGCGGCTTAGACTGCTTCGGCCTTACGGACTCGCGGCGCTCCGGCTCCGCCCATAGTCTGCGCGCCCGCAGCGCCTCGATCACATCCTCTTGCCGGCAACCAGCAAAGCAATGCAAAAGCAGTTTGCCGTCTTTCTGGGTGATCGACAAACTCGGGTTACGGTCATCATGCGCCGGACATCGCGCCTGCCAGCTATCACCGCTCCGGCGCGCGCCGCCCAGCGCCTTAGCAAGATCCGCAGCTGTCACCGGCCCCCCCATCGCAGCACGGCCCGCACAGCGCGATAGAACAACCTCCAGCGCAAAGGCACGCGCCTGCCGCAGGAGTCGTAATGAGCGCTAACTAACTGCCAGTAATCGTCTAAGCTGTATGCTCGCATTCATCGCCTCCCCCAAAAAAACTCATTTCGAATGCTCCCGCCTAAAACTCTCCACAACTGAAAGCGGGATGCGCAGCGTAGTGTAATTGCGCTTCCCGCGCCGCCCAGCGTTCCCAATCTTCAGCACGCCCGGCCGGTCAATGAACAGTCGGCGCACTGTGCTTACGTCCAGACTCCACGCCTCGGCTATTTCCGCAGGGGTTAGCAGCCGTTCCAACGCAGGCACACTACCCCTAGCGGCGCCATGTGGAGCCGTCAAGGCTTGCATGTGTTGTTTAGATTGTCCTGTCTTGGAAGGGTTAGATTCTTACTGAATGCTTACTACTTGCCACGTATTAGCTGAAGTTCCCTGAGCGCACGACGCAATGCGGCGCCCACGCAAAACACCACCACGGTAGAGGCAGGCTCAGGATCCAGATTTTGCCGCTCAGACGGCCGCGCGGCCAGGTAATCCACGAACAGCCCGACGTCTAAATCCGGGTTTGAAAGCAAATGGACTTCGCCCAAGCAGTTCAGGTCTTTCGAGAATTCAACGAACAGGTAGCTTTGTTTGGCCCCGGCGATAAGCTGTTCGGCGTTGCGCTCTGCCCAATTGGCCCCCCCGCCGAGTTCTGCCACAATTTGTACTGCGGCGGTAAGTGGCAATGAAAGTTTCACTAACTCCAATTGCAACACCGCGCGGAAAATCATCTCGAGATCGAACGGTGCTGATGGGTCCGGTTTTGCCTCTTCAGTATCAGTTACATGTTCTATGATCCAGGCGGGCTTGAGCCTCCCGTCGCTTCTCCAATATTCCAATCTCTCGGGCGTAATGCCAATAGCGCCCGCAGCCTGCTCTAATGTAAATGTTTGTGTAATCATCGCATTTCGTCCCCCTATATATATAAGCAGTCTCTGCAAGGTTTTTTATTCACGTAAAATGACAAAACGTGATCAAAAAACCCGATTCGTTACTTTTTTTGAAACCTTCCCGAACGTCCGACCAGAAATCTAAATGCTCCCGATGCCATTGCTCCGGGTCTTCTGAGGGTTGCTTTGTAGGTTCTGAATAAAGTTTTTTGAGGTGCACGGAAGCGTGGGGGCTGCTTTCTACCGGCACGGCCGGAAGATACCCTAGGTGCTCCTTCAGCTTGTGTTGAATCTCCGACAACCGTCTCGATATGGTAGCTTGAGATTCCCTCACAACCTTAGCTATGTCGCTAGTAGTGAATCCTATACGCCGCAGCCGAAGTATGTGCCGCTCGGAATCGCTTAACCATTGGCGAGTGCCTTTTTCAAAATCTATCGCCTCAATCCGTCTTTTTTCGCGCTCTAGAAAAGCCCGGGTAGCGACAAATTTCTTTCCCTGTTTTAAGACGGCGGTCATGCCGTCCTGGATGCCTCGCGTCCCTGCTCGCCTTATTAATTGGTATTTTTCTTCCTCCGTGTCGGCCTCGCCGTACTCCTGTATAGCCGCTTCATCGTACACCGCATACCGGCCTGTGCGTGAATGGGGCTGACCGGTGAGACCTGCCGTATTTTTCTCGCGTTTTATAACGTCATAAAACCGTTTGCGCAGGATGTCTTTTAAGTGCATCATCAGCCCGGGCGTATCGCCCCGAAACGGTTTGATGAGTTTTGCGGCCTCAATAACAAGCTCTTGCCTCGCATCGTCTCTGTAAACACTACCCGAATCTTCAGGGTTCAACTTGTCTGAGACTATCTTTTGCACCAAACCGAGGCACTCTTCCAGGCGTAGCTTGTCGGCATAAGCTACAGGATCGCGTAGCGGCCGCCGGCGCACGGCCTTCTCGCCGTATCGCTCGCTTTCCTGCCATCTCTTGATCCGCTCGCGGTCCTGCGCCGCTTTTTCGGCGTCCTCAGAATCCCAAGGCAGCAAGTTATTTCCCCTTTCGCCGCCGCAAAACCAGCACGGCTGTCATACTACACCAGCCGGAGCCGGAAAGCACCGTGTACCAATATGTACCAAACCAGTGCATTTCTGGCATTTTTTGCTTTTTTGCCCTATTGTAGAATCAATAACTTACGGTTTTTCAATGCATCATGAAAGACCGATTCCGTCCCTGGCCACCAGCCTAAGGAATAAAAAAGCTCACTGCGACTTGCCCTCAGAAGGCGACGTGTGCAGTGAGCCTTTTCCTTAAGAGGCGGAGGGCTCCAGCTTATCCCTGGTACCGGTAGGTGTCCCAGCCGAGATAGGTCTCGAATGCTTCGGCTAAGGCGCCGGCGCAGTGGGAAGCGTTCATGGCGACGTGATGCTCGAAGCCGTTCTTGCAAATGTAACGCATCAGCTTTTGCAGGCCGGGAACTTCAACCACCGCCCGCGAGCCGAACGTCTCAAGCGGATCGTCGGTAAAGCGCCCTTCTCCTACGTAAGCCCGAATCAAGCCTGCCCCATCGTCGGTGGAAACTCGCGCGAAGGTAACCGGCCCGGCCGGCGTGCGGCCTGCCAGGGCCCCGTAGGTGTTTTCCACACCTAAGGTCGAGCCGAGGATCGGCGCCACACCGATGGCCGCGCCCGGCAAATAGCATTTGGCCCAGTTTCCGCAATGGAAGAGCACGCACTTATTCGGATCCTTCCCGTAGTTGTTGTTCCAATCGACCAAGGCGCTGGGGCGGCCCGAAGCGAGCTGAAGCGCATACATGGCGACGGCGCCGGCCACATCCACTTCACAGGCGCTCGGCAGCAGCTTATCGCTCAGCATGCTCATCAAAGTGCAGCAGTTGACGCCGTAGTTTTTCTGTAGCGAACTCCAGCACTGAAGCGCGGTCGCCTGGATGTCGTTTTCGTTCATCCAGTTTTCAAGCACCAGGGCCAGCCGGGCCATGCGCGTCAAGGCGGCGGCGGGTACGGCGGAGCTGTCGGCGTAGGTTCGGATGGCGTCAATTTTCTCTTTTACCCGGGCGTCGTCGTCGGCCAACTTTGCGGCTTCCCCAAGTACCTCGGAAAGGTCGATCGTGCTGACGCTGATGCCCGAAGCCTCAAGCAGCTTCTCACTGAAACGGGTGGTGTTGAAGGCGTTAGGGCGTGCACCGACAGCCCCGATTCGCGCACGCCGCAATCCGCGCACCACCCGACAGATGGCCAGAAACTCCTCGAAATCTTTGCGGAAAGTTTCGCTCAAAAGCTCATCGGTGTGCAGCGTCGTAACCGTATAGGGGAACCCATACTGGCGCAGGTTGTTACAGACGGAAATCTTGCCGCAGAATGCATCCCGGCGGCGGGTCGCGTCGAGCTGGCTCAGATCGTCCGGGTAAGCCTGCACCAGGATGGGGACGTTGAGGCCGGAGAGCTTCAGCGTATCAGCCACACCTTTCTCATCTCCGAAGTTAGGGAGCGTAACCAAAACCCCGTCTATGCGTTCGCGGTTGATGCGAAACAGTTCCGCGCACCGCTTGGCATGGGCCCAGGTTTCAACCGAGCCCAATTTGGTGTCGGTTTCCGACACCATCACCGCTTCGACGCCTGTTTCATCAAACAAGCGCAGGACGTCGCGGCGTGCTGCGGTTACCAAATGGTCGGGGAAAAAATCGCGGTTGCCTATGATCACTCCAAGAGTCATTCCCATACTTTCCTCCAATAGATTTCCCGCTCATGCCAAACTGGCCGTCCGGTTCGAAGACGAGCCGCGGCTGGGAGTCCATTCGGCCTGCTTATCCACCAGGAGTCTTTCCGCCATGGCTCGGTCGGTAATGAGCACATTGATCCATTTGCCTTCCAGGGCGCCTCTTATGGCGGCTGTTTTTCGCTTGCCGCCTGCCACGCCGATGACGCGCGGTACGCGCTTAAGCTGTTCCAACTCCATACTGATGACACGTTCGTTGAGCGGAGTATTCACCGGTCGGCCGGCTGCGTCAAAAAATCGCAGACAGATGTCACCTACAGCCCCTTTGCTGCTTAAAAGTTTCAGTTCGTCTCTGGAAAATACATTGCCGCTTGCAGCCAGCATTTTTGAGGGTTCAACGGCTCCGATGCCGACCAGCGCCAGCGTAACCGACTTGAACTGCCGCAGGGCCTGTTGTACAAAAGGATCCTGCATCAAAATCCGCTTGGCCTGGGCCGAGCCGACTACACCCGGGGCAGGAAGCAAGGTCATTTCGGCCGAAATCAGGTTGGCCAGCCGGCGTGTGACATTGGTCGCATGCATGGGCGCGCCCGGGCTGCCTACGCCGCCTAGTATTTGGACCACCCGGGCTCCGCGGACACGCTGCGTCGGATGCATGGCGTCCACCATGGCCAGCAGGGCTGCGCTCCAGCAGGAAATTCCAATTACCTCCCCTGGTTTCAGCGTGCTCTCCAGCGTAAATGCCGCCGCAGCGCCCAGGTCGCGCACAATCTGGTCCTCATCGTCAACGCAATCGACCACCACGGCGTCTTTCAGGCCGTACTTCGATTGCAAAGCTTCCTCCAGCTCCGGATGGGTTCCCGAAGGGACGCTGACCACCACCCGGACGATTCCCTCCTTCTCGGCGCGTTTGAGCACGCGGGAAACCGTGGATTGATGTATGTTCAGTCTTTCCATGATCTCCGTCTGTGTAAGACCCTGCTGGTAATACATACGTGCCACTTTGGCCATCAAACGCAACTCATCGAGGCGAGCCATAGGCTACGATTGTACGCCCGCCGCCGAGTCCGGTTCCTGACCGACTTGGCGTGTGCCTGCAATAGCGCGCGCCACGGCTTCGCGCCAGCCCTCATACCGCACCCGGCGCTCGGCTTCCGGCATGCGGGGTTCGAAACGGTCCTCCGAGCGCGGCAGCCCGCTCAGCTCTTCGACGGAACTCCAGAAGCCGGCAGCCAGTCCGGCCAGCCAGGCGGCGCCGATTGCCGATAAATCGGTTGAAAGATTGCGTATCACCGGACGTCCTAGTATGTCGGCCTGGAACTGCATGAGCGAATCATTACGGCTGGCTCCCCCGTCCGCCAAAAGCGCGGGCAACTCATCGGAAACCTCCGCTTCCATGGCCTCGAATACGTCACGCACCTGATAAGCAATGGACTCCAGAGTCGCCCGAGCGAGCTGGGCAGCGGAAGTGCCCCGCGTAAGTCCAGTAATCAATCCTCGTGCCTCGGCCCGCCAGTAGGGTGCGCCCAGCCCAACAAAAGCTGGAACCAGGTACACTCCGCCGGTATCAGAAGCCTGCTCAGCTAGCGCAGCTGCATCCTGGGCCGGATCGGGCAACCGCAGCAGCTCGCCCAACCACTGCACGGCGCTGCCAGTCACCAGGATGTTGCCCTCGAGCGCATAGGCCGGATGTTCACCGAACCACCAGGCAATGGTGGTCGAAAGTCCCCGGCGCGAGATGACCGGCTTATCAGTCAGGGTCATTAAAGATGAGCCGGTTCCATAGGTGGCCTTCACCGATCCTGGCTGGAAAGCGGCGTGGCCGAAAAGCGCGGAGTGCGAATCTCCGATTAGGCCGGCCACGGGGACCTCAGACGCCAGCCGGCCGTGTGCCGCGGAATATCCGACAACGGAACTGGAAGGGCGAACATCAGGCAGGGCCTGCCGCGGCACGCCGAAAACGCCGAGCAACTCGCCGTCCCAGTCGAGCTTGCTCAGGTTGAACAGCTGTGTGCGGGAAGCGTTGGTAGCGTCGCACACGTGCGCAGCGCCGCCGGTCAGGTTCCATGCAATCCAGCTATCAATAGTGCCCAGGCAAAGCTCTCCCCGCTCCGCGCGGCGCCTTCCCTCCGGAATATTGTCAAGGAGCCAGCGCATCTTGCCGGCGGAAAACAGCGGGTCAATGGCCAGGCCCGTCCTCTCATGCAGCAGGGGCTCCAGGCCGCTGCGCCGCAGTTTTTCACAGAACTCGGCCGAGCGGCGGCACTGCCAGACTATGCATGGAGCCACGGGTCGTCCGGTCGCCCGATCCCAGGCCACTACCGACTCGCGCTGATTGGTGACGCCGATCGCCGCAAGGTCTGCGGAACCGATCTGTTCGAGGCATTCATTCATGCTCTCCCGTACGCTCTCCCAAAGCGCCCAGGCGTCCTGTTCCACCCAGGCCGGCCGGGGAAATGAGATCGACAGCGGCCTAGAGGCTCGGGCTGCAATCTTGCCATGACTATCCAGTAAGAGAACTTTCGTATTGGTGGTACCTTGGTCAATCGCCAGTACGTAGGTGGGCTTCATTCAGAACCTTCCTTTCGAGCAATTGCCTAGCGGCTTTGCATATTGCTTCAGGCGTAAGTCCGAAGTGTTCAAGAAGCCAGGTGGCTGAACCGGTTGGAGCAAAAACTCCTGGCACGCCGAGCAGCCGCATGGGCACCGGATGGGTTTCGACCACCACCTCGGCTACGGCGCTTCCCAAACCGCCGTAGACGGAATGCTCTTCGATGGTGACAATGGCGCCGGTTTCGCGGGCCGCTTGGATGATAGCCTGGCGATCCAGCGGCTGGAGCGAGGAGATGTTGAGCACGCGCGCTTCAATTCCCTGGCGGGCGAGCAGGCCGGCCGCCTCCAGAGCCCGCGCGACCATGACGCCGCTGGCGGCCAGCGTCAGGTCGCCTCCATCGCGCAGCAGCACGGCCCGCCCCAACTCGAAGCGATGGCCGTCGCCATGCACCACGGGCACAGGCATCCGGCTCAAACGCAAGAAGACCGGACCCTCCAAGGCGGCTGCGGCGCGCACAGCCTGGGAGGTTTCAACCGGATCAGCCGGCACGATTACCGTAAGGTTCGGCAGCACACGTGTCCAAGCCAGATCTTCAAGCGAATGGTGCGTCGGCCCGAGCGGTCCGTAGGCCACCCCGCTAGACATGCCGCAAAGCTTTACGTTGCTTTTTGAGTAGGCCAGGTCGATCTTGATTTGCTCCAGCGCCCGGGCGGTCAAGAAGCAGGAGGCGGCGCAAACGAAAGGTATCTTGCCGGCGGAGGCCAAGCCGGCGGCGATTCCAACCATGTTCTGTTCGGCGATGCCCACATTGATAAGACGCTTGGGAAAACGCTTGGCCAGGCGGGTTACGTTCGATGAACCGACCGAATCGTTGGTGACGACGACGATGCGCGAATCGGTCTCCGCCAAAGCTTCGAGGGCTTCGCTGAAAGCCTGCCGGCAATCGAAAAGCTCACTCATAGGTCCTCACCCCCGAGCTCCTGAAGTGCAAGACTCAGCTCTTCGGCGGAAGGAACGCGATGATGCCACTCTTTGCGGTCCTCCATGAAGGAAATTCCTCGGCCCTTGTGCGTGTGGGCTATTATGCACGTCGGCTTGCCGGTTTCAAGCGGCACGCCGCCCAGCACGGCGAGCAGGGCGGCATGGTCGTGGCCATCCACCTCGGCTACCGCCCAGCCGAATGAGCGCCACTTCTCGACCAGCGGCTCCAGTCGGATGGTGCGTTCGGTGGCGTCACCTTGCTGGAAACCGTTCCGGTCGATTATGAGGGTGAGATTATCCAGGCCGTAGTGAGCCGCAGCCATGGCTGCTTCCCAGTTACTTCCTTCCTGAAGCTCTCCGTCGCCGGTCAAGACGAAGGTACGCCAAGGGGTGCCGTCGATCTTGGCGCCTAGCGCCAGGCCAGCAGCCACCGGAAGGCCGTGACCGAGCGCGCCGGTGCTGGCTTCGACACCGGGGAGCTTGTTTCGATCGGGATGCCCGTTGAGCCTTGAAAGAGGTTGCATGTAGGTGTCCAGTTCAGCAATCGGGAAAAAACCTCTCGCCGCCAAAGCGGCATAAAAAGCCCCGGAGCAATGGCCTTTGCTCATGATGAAACGGTCGCGGTCGGGAGCCAGGGGATTTGCCGGGTCGATCCGCAGTACGCCGAAATAGAGCACCGCCAAAATGTCGGCCGCCGACAGATCTCCGCCGGGATGCCCCATGCGCGCCCGGTAGACCATGTGCAGACTAAGGCGTCTTATCAAGTTGGCATGTTTTCTTAGATCAATGTGCATAACAATGCAATATATCGAAAGAATGCATCAGTAAATTTAACAGCTTCACTCGGTGTCTGTCAATGCTTGACTGCGGGTCAGCGCGGAGAGTATAAGAAGCATTGCAGACAAAGTCAATATTGCATAAATATGCCTTTAGGAGCTGACCTATGATTAGCGTTAACAACTACGCTCTGGCCGTCCTGCTGTGTGCCTTGACTATGACCTGCTGGGGGTCTTGGGCCAACACTCAAAAGCTGGCCGCCCGCACCTGGCGCTTTGAGCTTTTTTATTGGGATTTCGTTGCCGGCTTGCTCGTGTTTTCAACCCTGGCCGGGCTGACGTTGGGGAGTATGGGACGAACCGGGCGGCCATTTCTTGAAGACCTGGCGCAGGCCGACAGAGCCAGCATCGCATCGGCTTTTCTTGGAGGAGCAGTGTGGAACCTGGGCAACTTGTTGCTGGTGGCGGCTATCGCCGTGGCCGGCCTGGCCGTGGGCTTTCCAATCGGCGGCGGCATTGCCTGGGTGCTGGGCATTGCGGTGAACTTCATCATTGAGGCGCTGGCCGGGGGGCGAGTCCAGGAGCATGCCGCAATTCTTTTTATCGGCGTAGCGGTAATCATGGCGGCCATTGGGCTAACCATGCGGGCCTATGGGCGTCTGGCGAGCGCGGTCAAGAAAACCGGCGCCAAGGGAATACTGCTTTCGGCGGGCGCGGGCTTGTTGATTGCATTCTTTTACGGGCTGGTCGTGCGGGCCATTGACCCGAATTTTGTCACCGGAGGCAGCGGTCGCCTGATGCCGCTTACGGCCGCTTTCTTCTTCTCGGTCGGCGCTTTCGTGACGACTTTCCTGTTCAATCCTATCTTCATGAAAAAGCCGGTGGAAGGCGAGCCGGTCCGGATGGCGGAATACTGGAAAGGCAGCTTTAGCACGCACTTAACCGGTGTGCTGGGCGGGTGCATCTGGGGGCTGGGGTTGACCTCGAGTTTCTTGGCGGTGGGCGCTGCCGGTCCGGCCGTTTCATATGCTTTGAGCAACGCTGCGCCGGTGGTGGCCATACTGTGGGGCGTGCTGGTCTGGAAGGAATTCGCCCAGGCGCCGGCCGGAACCAACCGCCTGCTGGCGTGGGTGTTTGTCCTGTATTTGATTGGCCTGGCTCTGATTACCTACTCCAACGCCTGAGGAGGCCTGGTGTGGGATGAATGGGGCAGGGGTGCGCCCAAAGCGGAATGCATATATATGCATGATTATATTTTTCCTTGACAGCCTAGTCGACTTCTCTTAGAATCATCGGTGGGCAATTTTCATCGGCTCTGCATATTTATGCTTTCTATCGACCGAAAAGGGGGTTGAACATGCGAAAAGCTATTCAGTTTTTGATGCTCATGCTGGGCATCACGATATCTTTAATCGCTCAAACCACGAGCGCTCAAATTGATGGAATAGTGGTGGATCCATCAGCTAGTGTGGTGGTGGGAGCCAAGGTGACGGTGCAAAACCAGGCAACTTTGGAATCTCGGACTGTGACAACGAATGAAACGGGTGTTTTTGTATTTCCAGCCCTGGTTCCCGGCACCTATACGATCAAGGTCGAGGCCACTGGGTTTAAGACAGTCGAGCAATCTGGTATTGTTCTTACGGCAAACGAAAGACGCTCAGTCGGCTCCATTCGCTTGACCATTGGGACCACGACGGAATCGGTCACAGTCGAAGCCCAGGCTGTTCAGGTGCAAACGGCAAGTGCCGAAAATTCGGCTGTTATGTCACCGACTCAACTGGCGCAAATAGGAACTCGTGGACGTGATGTTATTTCACTGTTGAGACTTCTTCCAGGTGTGAGTGCCGGCGGTGACTCAACATCGTTGGGTGGGGCATGGGGCACAACAACTCCCAATATTTCAGGCGTAAGGTCGGAATTGAATACCGTTACCCTTGACGGACAGGCGGGCAGCGACGTAGATTTAGTTGCGGCTTTCAATGGCGCCACAAGTCTAGATGCAGTTGGGGAGGTGAAAGTTTTACTAAACAATTATCAAGCTGAATACGGCCGAAATGCCGGTGCTGTGGTTAATATCGTGTCAAAATCCGGAACCCGCGAGTTTCACGGATCAGCTTACTGGTACAAAAGGCATGAGCAGTTTAACGCTAACACATTTTTTAACAATAGAGTTGGCAGCCCTAAACAACTCTATCGCTACAACACATTTGGCTTCACGCTAGGCGGCCCAATTTATATTCCGCAAAAGTTCAACACGAACCGGGACAAGTTGTTTTTCTTCTTTTCGAGAGAGGACTGGAGGATTTGGGAGCCCAGAAGTCCTGTTCAGCAGACAATGCCCACAGCACTCGAGCGAAATGGTGACTTTTCTGAAACAGTGGATCTAAACAACAAGCTTGTGATTATAACTGATCCGACGACAGGGCAACCCTTTCCCGGAAACAAAATTCCCTCCGGAAGGATAAATCCACATGGCCAGGCAATGCTTAAAATATTCCCACTGCCGAACTTTTTTAATCGCACAATATCAGGAGGAAATTATAATTTTCGGTTTTTGGAAAGTATGGAAAATCCGAAACGGCAAAACATGTTAAAACTGGATTTCCATCCAAGCACCAATGACCGTATAACATTTCGCGGGCGCATGTGGAAAGCAGATCAGCGTGCCTCGAGCGGGACCGGTGGCATCAGTACTTCGTGGGGGCTGGCCAGACATCAATACCGTTTTACAGAGGATTCGGTTTCAGGAAATTACACAAAAATAATAACAGCCAGAATAGTAAACGAATTTGGAATTACCTTTAGAACACTTTTAGAAAATGGGGCATTAATGTCACCGAATGACTATGACGCATTTTTGCGTCATAAGGTTGGGTTGGATTCGCTGGGGCAGTGGTATCCTGCTTCAAATCCAATGAAACTTGTGCCAAAAATATCGTTTTCAGGTGTACCGGGGGCAGCCTCAATAAGTTATGATGCGCGCACACCGATCTATGCGGATGACCAGAGGTGGACCGTATTAGATAACATTTCGGTTATGCATGGGAAACATGCATTTAAATTCGGTGTATATTGGGAACGAAATTACGCGTCGGAAGGGCCAAAAAGTGTTAACGGGGGTGGAAATTTTGCATTTGCCCAGGATTCCAGAAGTCCATTAGTCAACAATTGGGCGTACGCTAATGCGATTCTCGGTAATTTTCAAAGTTACACCGAGTCCTCCGGGCGCACTGAAGGGCGAAACATGCATGATCTTGTTGAATGGTTCGCCCAGGATTCCTGGAAAATAGCCCGCAAGCTCACAATTGAAATTGGGGCGCGATTTGGGTGGGCAAGTCAATGGCGGTTTTACAAAGGTGACGCGGCCGCATTGTTTTTTGACAAATATGACCCTAAAAAGGCGCCGAAGCTCTACTACCCAGCTCGGGATGCGAAAGGGACCAGAGTTGGAATGAATCCGCTGACAGGCGAAATAGTTCCAGAAATCATGATTGGAGCATATGTTCCAAATACCGGAGATATCTACAATGGGATTTTAGTTGCTGATAAAACTCCGTTCAAAAGAGGTTTCAATCCGGCCAGTGGGCTTGAGATTGGCCCACGATTTGGGTTTGCGTATGATTTGTTTGGGGATGGTAAAACGGCAATTCGCGGCGGTTTCGGAATCACTAAGGCCATGATAATTCCGAACGGCCTTTATGCCGGCGGCGGCGGAGGTGCTTCTTCCAGCCCGCCAATTGTAGAAAACCCAGTGCTGTATTATGCAAACCTGGCGAACTTTTTAGCTCAGAAAGGTGCACTGTCGCCTCCTGATACCGTACGTAGTTATAGCCAAGACTATAACACTCCAAGCGTTTATGCGTGGTCAATCGGGCTTCAGAGAGATTTTGGGTGGGGCTTGATAGGTAGCGCAACATACGTCGGCAACGTTGGGCGGCATCTTGTGCAATCCCGCGATCCCAACACCTTACCATACGGCGCACGGTTCCTGCCTGCGAACCAGGATCCGACCCGACCTGGATATCCTCTTCCCGATAATTTCTTTAGGCCCTACCCCGGCTATGGCAGCATAACCTGGTATGAATGGACCGGCACCTCAAACTACAATGGATTGCAGGCGTCGCTGACTCGGCGCGTTGCCCGAGGCGTAAACATTGGGGTGGCGTACACATGGTCCAAATCCATGGACTATGGAAGCGGTAATTATTGGCAGAATCAACTTCCAATGTATCGTCCGCCGAGGGTGTGGGTGTATGGGAAATCAAGTTATGATCAAACCCATGTGCTGAATATTAATTATGTAGCGGATATACCAAAACTTAGTACTATAGCCCCATTCCCCATTGTGCGTCATATTTTCGATAACTGGCAGATCTCCGGTTTTACGACTTTCGCCAGCGGTACTCCGTCGGGTCTAAGCTTTACCACTTCGCCTACTGTAGACTTGACCGGTGGCGGGGATGGGCAGCGGGTTAACCTGATTGGGCCAGTGGTTTTGAAACGGAACGAACGCGGGTTTTATCGTTGGTTCCGAACGGAAAACATTGCATTGCCAGGAAGACTAGATCCTGGGAATGCGCCCAAAGACGTTTTCCGAGGCCCAGGCATCAACAATTGGGATATCCATATTTTCAAGAACTTTCCAGTTGGCTCAGAAAAGAGAATTCTCCAATTCCGCTGGGAGATGTACAATGCATTCAACCATACACAATTCTCAGCAGTGAACACCGCGGCCCGATTCAACGCGCAAGGGCAGCAAATCAACACGCTGCTTGGACAGGTCACGGCGGCTCGCGATCCAAGAATTATGCAGGGATCTTTACGGTTCACCTTTTAAAGGCAGCGCATAGTCAAGGGCCTCGGTGCTTTCAAACAATTAGCGCCGAGGCCCGCTCATCACACACCAGGGAGGCGACTCAAATATAACGCTATGAAAAACCTAAAATTCGCACCAATATTAATTCTGTGCTTTTGCCTAAAGGTTATGTGCGCAAGCCTGCCAAACTATTCAGGTAAGTGGGTGTTCTCAATTCCGGCAGGACGCGGAATGTTAACCCGAGTTCTAGTATTGAATCAAGTCGGAAATGAAGTTCACGGCACTATAACACCGGAGACCAACAGATGGACAACTGGACCATTTCACCGAACAATCTATGGCGGGAAGGTGCATGAGGACGGCACAATATCGTTTTATATTTGGTATTTACGGGATGAGCCCGTAAAGCAAGTATACAAAGGACAGATTTCTGCGGATGGCCAAGAAATTATATTCACAGTAACGACTGGGGAAGACTTTCCGCCGCCCACCGTTAAAGCCTTAATCCCGCTGGGAGAAAGAAATGCGCGCTGGCCAGATCCATTTAAAGTGGCTGCTAGACGCTCCAAATAACTATAAATATGAACTGCTGATGAAGTATATATGAGGTAAATATGAGCAGATATAGCAAGAAAAGAACAGCTGCGAATTTTGCCATATATTTTGTTATAATTAGTGCACTAAGCATGGTGTCGTTTATTTATGCGCAAAGTGTCCCTATCCCGCGTCCTGAGCCAGGGAAGAAAGCCAGAATAATTGTGACAACTGACGGTGAAGTTGACGATCGGGACTCAATGACACGCCTGTTGATGATGGCTAACGAATGGGAGATTGAAGGACTAATCTACGCCAGTTCCGGCTCTCATTGGCTTGGCCGGGAATGGGCTGGGGTAGAGTGGATCCAAGCCAAGATTGCAAGCTACGGCCGCGATTACCACAATTTTCGGAAGCACGCCGAAGGCTACCCGACACCTGATGAGCTTCTAGCAAAAGTGTTTGTGGGCAATATTCATAATGTTGCAGAGACTGAGAGGCGTACGCCGGGCGCCGATAGGATTGTTGAGGTTCTGCTTGATGATAAACCGGGACCGGTCTACCTTCAGGCATGGGGTGGTGTTGGTACCATTGCGGCTGCACTAAAAATCATTCAAAGGGAATTTCCAAATGAAATCGAAAAGGTGAACAAGAAAGCGGTTCTTTACCTTATTAGCGATCAAGATCAAGTTTTCCAAAGTTATGTTGCACCTAACTGGCCAAAATTGCATGTTTTGCTTAATAGGGGGCAATTTGGCGCATTTGGATATGGGGCCAGAAACAATCCGCTACCACATCGTGTTTTTTTCGAAAGGCCGTGGCTTGAAGGCTACATCCTTACAAGCGGTGGCGCATTGACTGGATCTTATGAAGCGGAGGAAGGAGCCTTTCGTTCAGAAGGTGACACGCCGGCGTTCCTGCACCAAATTGATGTTGGGCTCCGAAGCCTGGAGCATCCGAGCTATGGCGGATGGGGCGGCCGTTTCGTTCAGGAAGCGCCTGGAAAATCTAATGTGTGGGTTTCCGCCTCAGATGATGGGAATATGGGTAAGCCCATCTGGCGCTTTGCCACCGCCATTCAATTTGAGTGGGCTGCTCGAGCGGCCTGGGCGGTCACGCCGGCCTACCGGAATGCCAATCATCCGCCGATTGTTGTCGTGGAAGGTCAGATGGATAGAAGCGTTAAACCGGGTGAAATAGTTGAACTTGATGCGAGCGCCTCTCGTGATCCGGATGGCGACCAGTTGCATTACATTTGGTGGCAGTATCGAGATGCAGGAAGTTACAATGGAAAAGTTAAAATAACTAATTATGATAAACCCATTGCAGCAGTGCAGGTGCCGCTTGACGGAAAAACCGGTGATACGATACACATAATAGCAGAAGTTACAGATGCTGGTAAACCTCCACTGACGCGGTATGCACGCATTATTTTAACGGTACAAGATAAGTAATAAATTTTATAACTGAGCGGTGGCGTGTACGAAAAATATATACGTTGCATTGTATATTCTATATATAAGCAGCAGCGCTATTTTGTGGCGAGCGGAAGAAACGAGTGGGCCCAAAGGACAAATAAGATAGTTGTGCTTTTGTGGTGTTTAATGGCGCACCTAACGGGTGCAAATATCGCTTGGTGCAAAAATAAGGTTCTTGATGCCGCTTGCCGGCAAACGGGCGCCGAAATGTGCGGAAGCGCACTTTGGCCGTCTGTGTTGCACGATGACCGCTGACCGGACGCCGCACCTCATGCAGGGATCCTTGAGGTTCCAGTTCTAATGCTAATAAAGTAAGCATTCGCAGCCGGTGCGGTCCGCCAAAGGATCGCGCCGGTCTGTTTTTCTGTTAGGCTTTGACCTAGATCGACCGGCCGTCGCCGACGGCTGCCTCAGGTCGACATTGAGGAGTCAGAAAATGTGGATACGCAAGATTGAATCGACCGGATTTCTGAAACCTACTGCGACAACCATAGCGCTGGCGGCGCTGCTCGTGCTGCCGGTTTGCCTGCTGTTTACTTTTTCCGGCCGCGCTGACGCCCAGGCCCCGGCGCCTGCCAAGCCGCAAGCCGCTCCGCCCGCAGGACAGCTTGCTCCGCCGCGGGTGGCGGCCCCCCGCGCCAAACCGCGCGTCGTGGTTACCACAGACGGCGAAATCGACGACCGCTGTTCTATGATCCGTTTCTTGCTCTACGCCAACGAGTTTGACGTCGAGGGCCTTATCTACAGCAGCTCCCGGTTTCACTGGCTCGGGCAGACTTGGAGCGGCGTTGAGTGGATTAACGCGCTTATCAGCATGTACGAGCGGGTTTACCCCAACCTGCGAAAGAACGCCGACGGCTACCCGACGCCTGACGAGCTGCGCAGCAAAGTTTATGTGGGCAACATTCACAACGTCGGCGAGATGGAGCGCGACACTCCGGGCGCCGACCGCATTGTTCGCGTGTTATTGGACGACAAGCCCGGTCCGGTCTATTTGCAAGCCTGGGGCGGCACCAACACCATCGCCAAGGCGTTGCACACAATTCAGACCCGGTATCCGGACCAGGTTGAAAAAGTCAGCCGGAAGGCCATCGTCTACATCATCCTGGATCAGGACGAAACCTTCAGAAAATACATAGAGCCCAACTGGCCCAAGCTCCAGGTCCTCGGCAGCTTCCGCCAGTTTGCCGTGCTGGCCTACGGCTGGGCCAACCTGATCCCACTACCGCACCGGGTGCTGTTTGAACGTCCCTGGATGGAGGGCAATATCACCGTCGACCGCGGTCCGCTGACCGGCGCCTACGAATCAAGCAACGGCGCCTTCCGCTCCGAAGGCGATTCGCCGTCCTTCATGCACCAGATCGAAGTTGGGCTACGCAGCCTGGAACACCCCAGCTACGGCGGTTGGGGCGGCCGTTTCGTCCAAGAAAAACCCGGCGTGAACAATGTTTGGACGAATGCCGCCGACGACGGCGATATGTACAAGCCTATCTGGCGCTGGGCTACGGCTTTTCAGAATGATTGGGCGGCGCGGGCAGCTTGGTGCGTGCTACCCTATCGAGAGGCCAACCATGCGCCGGTGGTCGTGCTCAACGGGCCGGCAGACCTCGAGGCGGCGCCCGGCGCGACCGTCACGCTCGATGTCAGCAGTTCGGGTGATCCGGACGGCGACCGGCTGTACTTTTCTTGGTGGCAATACCGCGATCCCGGCTCTTATAAAGGAACGGTGAGCATACGGGATGCGGATCGGGGGGTGGCATCCTTCACCGTACCGGCCGACGCCAAGCCGGGTGACACCATCCACCTGATTGCCGAAGTCACCGACGACGGCAAGCCGCCGCTGACGCGTTATGCGCGGGTCATCGTAACCGTTCGTCCTAAATAATCGAGGAGGCTGACCATGAGGGCATTGTTGCTTACCATACTGCTGGCAGGTTCGGCGAGCCTGGCTCCGGCCGTCAATTTTTCCGGCAAGTGGGCTATAGAGATGCCAGGACGCGGCGGGCGGGGAGGCGCGCCCGTCATTCTGGTATTGAACCATGTCGGCAAAGAGGTCACCGGAACCATTTCGGCGCGCTCGGACGTCGGAACCGGCGCTCCAGTCAATACGGAGATTCTGGGCGGCGTGGTTGAAGGCGACACCATCTCCTTTTACGTCTGGAGCGGCATAGACCAGCCGGTGAAGACTTTCTACAAAGGGGTGGCTTCGGGCGAAGACACTATCATTTTCACCGTAACCGGCGGGCCGGCCGGCGGAGGTAATTTCGCCCTGGGCCGCGGCCAGACGGAACCTCAAAAAGTTACGGCAAAACGTACCAAATGATTGAACCTTGGTCCGGCCGGCTTTCAAGTGGCGATCCGCTTTCCCTATCGTTGAGTGCTGAGCAGCGCCGGATGCACCCGGAGGCGGCGGAGACTCTTTTTCAATTCGGCAGGCGCCAGCATGCCGTCTTCCGTGATCACGGCTGTTAACCACTCAAGCGGCGTCAGGTCAAAATAGCGGTTCATGACCGTCACGCCTCGGGCGACCTGCGGCAGAAGCTCTCGCGGATCGCGCGCCGGCTCATCGGCCAGTTTCAGCCCCGCGGCCAGCAGCTTTTCCGAGCCGCATAGAACATAAAAAGGCTTACGGCACACCCGTGCAGCCAACGCCAGGAGCGCCGTGCCGGTCTTGTTCACAACGCCTTCAACCGTAACGGCGTCGGCGCCGACCAGCGCCGCATCGGCCGCCCGCAAGGCGTCAAGCATTGCTGCATCCGCAATGATCGTGACAGGAATACCGTCGCGGCCGAGCTCCACGGCCAGCCTGCGGCCTTCAAACAAAGGCCGGGATTCGGTCACAATAACTCGCTCCAGCCGCTTCCGCCTCCAAGCGTAAGCCAGCGCTTGCTTGACCGAGTCGCTTGAAGAGTGAGTCAGAATGACGGACCGCTTCTTCAAACAGCTTGAAAAACGAACGGCTGCCTTCTCAGCGTGCTTTTCCATTCCCCCGGCAAAAGCGTAGGCTGCTTCGCTTACGGCTTCGGTCAGGCCAGCTTTGCCGGCGGATTTTTCGGCCGCAAGCAGCACTGCATTGGTCAAATTGAGCAAAGACGCCATGCGGGGCTGCGCCGCAGCCAGCAATTGCGCCATAGCCAGGAGCTGTTCTTCAAAGCCGGCGCCCTCGGCCTTCGCAGCGAGCAACCGGAGGGCTTCGGCGGCTTGCAGGGTCAGCCAGTGCGCTCCGTGCAGGCGGTCGTTTGCGATTTCCTTTAAAATGCGCGCCACCGGGCGCGGAAGCGGTACTTTCCCTACGACCTTCCTTTTGCGGATTATGCCAAACCCCCTTCCTCTGTGCCGGAGGCGTGGCCGCACACCGCTTGTGCCGTCGAAAGTTTCGGCCTGCCGCCGGTCAGCTCTTCTTAGAAGTTACAGCCGAAAAGGCCGCCAGATGCTGTTCTACTTGATCGCCATTGCAATGAGGGCACTTTACTTGGGCTTTCGATACCTCGTCCATGCGCAACGTCTTTTCAAACTCTTTCCGGCACTGCTTGCAGAAGAACACGTAGCGAGGCATAGCCTTCAACCTCCTCGAATCCCTCTGATTTCATTTTAAATAGGGCATCAAGCGGCCGGATGCAACCCCGACGCAGGGCTGCGTTGCTCCTTTGCAGTTTCTCTTTCTTGCATCCTGCCCCGGCGCCGCGCGCGAAATCCATTGACCTTGCGCCCCAGTCCGTTTATTCTTTCGTCGGGGGGCGGCGATGAAGACAAGCCGGTTCTTAATGGAAGCCTTAATATTTGCAGCGGTATTTTTGTCTTGTACTTGCGGTCAGGCGCCGGTGATTACGGCCCAGCCTGGAGAGCGGTTGAAGCTGCCTGCGCCCGATACAAAAGGCAAAATGCCTCTGGAACAGGCTCTGGCCCACCGAGCTTCCGTACGCGAATTCAGCCGGCAACCCTTGACTCAGGCGGAACTTTCACAGCTTCTTTGGGCGGCGCAAGGGATCACGCATGGGAAAAGCGGGAGGACAGCCCCTTCGGCCGGCGCTTTGTATCCGCTGGAGGTGTATGTCGCCGCACCGGACGGGTTTTATAGATATGAGCCCTATGGCCATGAGTTACATCGCATTACAATAAATGACTTACGGATAAATATCTCGAAGGCGGCCCTCAGCCAGCAGGCGTTAGCCGATGCGGCGGCGGTTTTTGTATTCACTGCGGTGTTTGAGCGCACCGAGCGGCGGTATGGTAAGGAGCGAGCCCAGCGCTATGTGCTGATTGAGGTCGGCCATGCAGCGCAGAATCTGCTGCTTGAGGCTGTGGCCTTGGGATTGGGAGGCGTGCCGATCGGAGCCTTTAATGACTCCCAGTTGCAAAAGGCCCTACCGGTTCCGGCGGACCACACGGTACTCTATCTTGTGGCCATCGGCCGGCCTGGATAGCGCGGTCAAGCATCCTGGCTTATTAAGCCATATAATTATTCATCTGTTTACATCTTATAAGCACTTATACTTTTACTTATGTGCTTTGACAGGAGTTATAACTGATAATTAATTGATAAGGCGGGCGGTCTAGGCGCATTCAGGTAAGGCTGCGGCTTGCGCCGCCGTTCTGGGCCGCCCGCTTCGCTAGCATGATCGACCTAACAGTCCGGCCCGAAATCGGCCTGGAAGGCCGCCACCAGGCGTGCGCCCCAACCGTTGCGCGGCTTTAGCCGTCCGTCGAAGAACCGCAGCACCGGAGGTTCATAGGTGAATTCCAGTCCCTCCACCAGATCCCGGTGATCGTACAGCCACTTGATGCGGTCAACGGCATATTCGACGTGCGACATCGAATACACACGGCGCGGCACGGCAAAGCGCACCAGTTCCAGATCGGAGGGCAATTCCTTGCCGTCCTGGTCGCGATCCATTGAGACCGTGCCTCGCTCCATGGTGCGTATGCCGGAGGCCAGGTATACCGCAGCCGAGAGCGAGCCGGCCGGATATTCGAATGAACTCAGCTTGGGCAGGAATTTGCGTGCGTCCACATGGCAGGCCAGTCCGCCAGGAGGCGTGACGGCGGGGATGCCGGTCTCAACCAAACGCTCGACGAAGTAGCGAACCAGGTCGGCGGATGAGCTGGCAACGTCCGGGTCGACCATTTCCCTTACACCTACGGCGATGGCCTCGACTTCCTTGGTGGACATGCCGCCGTAGGTGAAAAAGCCCTCGTAGACCGGTACCCAGGGGCGGATGCGGTTGTAGAGATCCTGGCGTGCGGTCGAAATGAAACCACCTCGCGCGCTACAGCTCTTGCGGCCGCTCAAATAGCAGATGTCGGCCAAATCCATGATCTCGCGTATGATCTGAGCGATGGATTTGTCGGAGTAACCCGGTTCTCGCTGCTGAATGAAATAGGCGTTTTCCGAAATCAGACTGCCGTCCACCACCAGCAGAATGCCGTGGTCGGCGGCCATCTGCTTAACCGCTTTCAGATTGGAAAGGGAGAACGGCTGGCCGCCGATCAGGTTGGTGGTGGCCTCCATCCGCACGAATGAAATTTTGGAAGCCCCGTATTCGTGTATGACGTCGTGAAACTTGTCCAGGTCCAGGTTTCCCTTGAAGGGGAAAGTGCTGGCAGTGTTCATAGCTTCGTCGGTGTAAATCTCAAGCACCTTTCCACCGAGCAGTTCGAAATGAGCGCGGGTGGTGGTGAAGTGATAGTTCATCGGAATCACGTCGCCAGGCTTGATAAACACTTTGCCTAACAGGTGCTCGGCGGCGCGTCCCTGGTGGGCCGGCAGTACATATGAGTGCCCGAAAACTTCTTTAACCGCGTCTTGCAGCTTATAAAAACTCTCCGAGCCGGCGTAGGCGTCGTCGGAGACCATCATCGCGGCCAACTGGTTGTCGCTCATGGCGTTAGTGCCGCTGTCGGTCAGCATGTCCAGGAAAACATCGCGGGTACGAAGCAGAAACGTGTTATAGCCCGCCTCCTCCATTGCGGCCAGCCTCCTGGCGGCCGGCGGAAGAGAAGTTTTCTGAACGATGCGGACCTTGTGCATCTCCATGGGGATCACCTTGCCGCTCGACAGACGTATACTCATCTAAACCTCCTAATCAGAATGGGGGAAAGTAAAAAAGAACAACTACTCAGCATAGTTGATTAATCGGGCGGATAAAACCGACTGCCGCCGAATTTTATTTGGGAGACAGGCCAAAGTGGCGGCGGTATCGCTCGGGCATGCGCGCGGGCTTGAGATCGCGCGTGCAAAAGATATGCTTGGTGTAGCCGGTCGCCAGAAGCTTGCCGCCCGCATCGATCATGCGGTAGCCAAACTCCACCAGGCGCTCGCCGGCGCGCTCAATCCAGGTTTCAACGACAACTTCGTCATCATAACGGGCCGGCGCCTGATAGCGGCAGTGAGCTTCGGCCACCGCCAGCAGCACTCCGTCGCCCTCCTCCATCTGGCGGTAGGGAATGCCTGCGGCCCGGCAGTACTCGGCGCGGCCGACCTCCATCCAGACCAGATAATTGGAATAATAAACCACGCCCATTTGATCGGTTTCCGCATAGCGTACGCGCAGTCGAGTCTGATGTAGCACACGGCTGTTGTTCATGGCGATATTTTCCCATTTGTTACCATAGCGGCTGAGATGCTCCGCTTCGCCCTTCTGTGCGGGCTGGTCTTGGCGCCGGTGCTGCCTATTCCGGTGCAAGGCGCCCAGGATACGGTCTTCCGGGTGGATGTCAACCTGGTGCGCATCCTGGCCACGGTGCGCAATACGGCCGGAGAACTAGTGGGCACGCTTGAGAAAGACGACTTCAAAGTCTTCGACAACGGTGTTGAACAGCAGATCGCAGTTTTCGAACGCCAGACCGACCAGCCGCTCTCGATCGCTCTGGTGGTTGATCACAGTCTTTCGACAGCGCGGGAAATGCGGTATCAGATTGAATCGGTGTCCCGTTTCTTGAAAGCTGTGTTTTCCGAAGGGCATCCGGCCGACGCAGTAGCGCTTTACAGCTTCAGCTACGAGGTTACTTTGCTTTCCAGTTTCACTCGGAGCCGGGAGCGGTTGGAAGAGGCGCTGCGCAAGCTAAAGCCCTCCAGCGGAACCTCGCTTTACGACGCCATTTATTTGGTTTCTAAGGACTTGGAGGCGCGCCAGGGGCGCCGCGTCATGGTGCTGGTAACCGATGGGGGCGATACCACCAGCGCCAAGACTTTCCATGATGCGCTTGAGGCGGCGCAACTGGCTGATGCCGTCATCTACGCCATACTGGTTGTGCCCATTCCGGGTGAGGTGGGCCGGAACCTGGGCGGCGAAAACGCCCTGATCACAATGGCCGCGGGCACGGCCGGCCGGGTATTTACGCCTGCTCTTGGGCCGGAGCTAGACCGGGCTTTCACCGACATTCTGAAGGAATTGAGAACTCAGTATTTCCTGGGATATTACCCCAAAGATGTGCCGCCCGGCCGGGATCGCTTTCACCGGATTGAAATCCGGCTCCGGCGGCCCGATTTGCGGGTGAGTGCCCGCAGCGGCTATTATATGGTTTCCGAAAAGTCGCCGGCCCAAATTCGACCCGACCGCGGGCCGGCTGTTAAGAAAGCTTTTCCAAGCCCCAAGTGAGGGGCAAGTGCCGGATGACGAAAGCCAAACCCAAATCCAAAAGCAAGCCGCCCGAGCAAACGCTGGAGGAGGTACGCTACTTGCGGCACCTAATCGATAATGAAATTCCCGTGCGGGTGCGCCTAAGAAGCAATGAAGAGTTTCAAGGCGTAATTGAATTCTATGACGCTGCCTTCATAAGATTGACCCGCACCGACGGCCCCAATTTGTTTATTTATAAACACGACATCAAGTACATTTACGAAGAAGGGAAGAGTTAGCTTCCGTCGTTTTTCATGAGCTCATATTTGGATATTGCGCAGGAGATCGCCCGCGAGGCCGGGGCATTGCTGGCGGGATATTTTGAGCGCCGCGTAAGCTTCAGCCTTAAGGGAGAGTTTGATTTGGTCACCGAAGCGGATCTAGCTTCGGAAAAGCTGGTTATTGAGCGTTTGCGCTCGCGGCTTCCATCCCACGACATTGTGGCCGAAGAAACCGGCCGGCATGATTCAGCCGGAAAATACTGCTGGTACATAGATCCCCTGGACGGAACCACCAACTTCGCTCACGGCTTTCCGGTGTTTTGCGTTTCCCTTGGACTGGAGTACGCCGGGGAAATCGTGGCGGGGGTGATCTACGATCCGCTGCGTGATGAAATGTTTACCGCCGAACGCGGAGCGGGCGCCTGGCTTAACAACCGCCGCATCCAGGTTTCCAGAACCTCCTGTTTGGCCGATACGCTGGCGGCGACCGGGTTTCCCAGCCGGAAGCGCCACGCTAATGTAAACGTTCATTTCTTTCATCAAATGGCAATGGCTTCGCAAGGCGTCCGGCGAGCCGGCTCGGCGGCCCTAGATTTGGCCTACGTCGCTTGCGGGCGTTTGGACGCATTCTGGGAATTCGGGCTTAATCCCTGGGATATGGCGGCAGGCGTGCTGATGGTGACCGAAGCCGGGGGCGCGCTGACTGACATGGAGGGCAAGCCTCACCGGCTTACCAGCCCGCATGTGCTGGCCGATAACGGCTTGGTGCATGAAGAGGTGCTGGGGTTGTTTCGGGACGTATTTGAACGCCGGTACCGTTTCCCGCTGCCGGTCTGACGGTTGGTCTCGTAAGCGCTTACAGGCGGCTTCGGGCGGCAATCCAGGTCTTAAGGGCCAGCCCTCCCAGGAAGATCCAGACCGCGCTGCGCATAAGCCCATCTAAGGTAAGAGCTGCCAGCAGCGCCAGAACCGCGTAGGATGCCATAGCTGCGCAGAAGCTAGGTCGCATGTGGTGCTTAAATTGTCTCACGCCGCAACGTACCCCGGCAGCCGCCGGTTTGCGTCCGTTATAATTGGGCTTGCGCCGCCTGGCTGGCGGCGCCGCGTGAAGGAGATCCAGGTGAAGCGCTTTGCTTTTTTTGCGGTCGTTCTGGCCGCCGGTGCGGCCGCCTGCGCGCAATCCGCGCCACAGGAAAAGCCGGCCGAAGAACGCCAAACGGCTTATGTCCGCCGCGTTTCGATCGGAGCTACCGGCAGCCTGCCGGCAATCATGCTGCTCCGAGGCGGAGAGGTGGAAACATCCACGGTGTCGCCTCCGCTTTCCACCAAATTCGAGACCAACCCGACCGAGCACTACACCGGAGGAGGCGGCGCATTGCAATTTGCGTTGTTTGAGCAGTGGACCGTCAATCTCAACTTTATTAAACGCACTGCTGAGTATTACTCAGCCCGGACGTTTTTGTCTGGTGTGGACAATCCCAAAACAATAAGAGATGAGCGGCTTTCCTCAGGTGTAACGGAAACCACCAAGGCTCGCTATTTCGACTTTCCCCTGTTGATTAGGCGATATAACATTGGCCGCCATGAATACGGCCACCGTTGGTTCGTTCAGGGCGGGCCTTCATTGCGTTATGTAAGCAAAATCCGGACCAACAGCGAGATAACCGACACCAGCGGGAAAAAAACTACGGATACCACGCCTGCTCCGCACAAAAAGAGCATTGTGGGCATTACGGCGGGTCTTGGCGGGCAGTTGATAGACCCGGTGGGCGTGCGGATCATTCCCGAGGTGCGCTTTACGCGCTGGTTCGGAAAGACATTCAACTCGCCGCCGACAGTTTCTCGGTGCAATCAACTGGAGTTCTTAATCACCATCGGATTCTAGGCGGCCCAGGCGCCTCCGGAAGGGGTTCCGTCTGCATTATTGTTTTTATCCCAATTGTGCGCGCTCGCGGAAATCACATAAACCGGGCGGCGGTACTTAGTTGACAGGCATGTTGTATAAGAACACGAATTGCAGCCGGATGCTGTCGCCGCGGAACTCTTCGGGCAGTGGTGGGAAAGGATTGGTGGCGCTGATTCCGGCCACGGCGGCCCGGTCCAAAGCCTCGGTTCCCGAAGGCGAGGCGATCACCAGTCGCGGTACGCTGCCGTCGCGGTTGATGATGAACTGTATGACCACGCGGCCCCGGCGGCCCAGTTTTGCGCTTTCGGGAATAACGGCCATCCAGTTGCGTTTTACGGCAGCCAGGATCCGTATAAGATAGGGCCGGAAGTCCACGCCGCGCGGATCGCTCAAAAGCTCCAGGCTGCTGCCGGTTCGCAGGCGTGAGGAATCAACCCCCAAGCTGCCTTCCAAGCTCACCGGGGGCGGGCCGAAGTCTTCAACTATTTGGGCCGGAGTGCCGCGGCCACGCAGCAAATCCCGCGCCAGCTCACTGACGGGTGTCGCTGCCGAGCGCGGCAAGGGCATAGGCGCAGGCTGCCGGGCAGCGCCTGCACCGCGCTCGGCAGTTTGCGCACCCAGCGCAAGTTTCGGTTTTTCTTCGGATTGCGCGGAAGGCGGAGGCAAGCTGATCCTTTCCGCGGGCAAGCCGGGCACAGTCATGTCGGCCAGTTCCGCCTGAATCCCCGGCGGCTCGGGCAATACCGCCGGCTCAGCCGGAGGCTGCGTGCGTGCCGGTGAGGGGGCTGGTGGGGCAAATACGCGCGGCCGCGCCAGCAGCTTATCTAAGGTAATATCCTGGGCCGTGGGGCTGCGGCTCGGAGTATTTTGCGTCAGCTCAGGCGGCGGGGCCACCAAACGGAAGGGTTCACTGATCACGGCCAGGGTCCCACTGACGTCGTGAACGGTGGTGCGGCCGAGCGGAGTGTAGGCGATCGCCGCCACTGCCAGCACGTGAATCGCAGCCGAAATCAGGCGCGCACGCCAAGCCTGCGCGTCGGCTTCGGGGCTCCGCCAGCGAAGCAGCAAACCCGGCGCTCCCTCAAAAGCTTCGATTTTCGCCGCATCCGGCTGCATCCCAAACCTACCTCAAAGCGCCGACCGTGCGGGCCACAACCTTGGCGTGGTCCTCTATCCGGCCGGCAATGGCCAATGCCACTTCCAGCGCGCGACAGGCGTCTTCGCCCCCCACGACCGGAGGTTTACGCCCGACGACGCATTCAAAGAAAGATTCAAGCTCCAGACGCAGAGGCTCATCCTTTTCGACCGGCATAGGGTTGGACGCGATCGAGTGGTCTTGTGTTACTTCCAGCATGAAGGCCTCCTGCCGCGCATAATCCACGGAAATATACTGCCTGGGTTGAAAAATGCGAAGCTTCCGGACGCGTTCGGTTGAAACCCGGCTGGCGGTTAGATTGGCGATGCAGCCGCCCGGAAAGGCCAAGCGCACATTGGCAATATCCACCTTTGGTGTGAGCACCGAAATGCCTGCGGCGCGAATTTCCTCGGGCATGCTGCCGACCAATGAGAGCACTATGTCCAGATCATGGATCATTAGGTCCAAAACCACATCTACGTCCAGACTGCGTGGGGTGAAAGGACTGAGGCGGTGAACCTCAAAGAACAAAGGCAGCCGCACAATGCGGCCCGCCGCTGCAACTGCCGGGTTGAAACGTTCCAGATGTCCTACCTGCAAGATTCTGCCGTTTGCCCGTGCGGCGTCTACCAGGCGCCTGGCGGATTCCAGATCAGCCGCGATGGGCTTTTCGACGAGTACGTCGAGGCCTGCGTTGATCAACGCGCAGGCGGTGGCGACATGCGCCGTGGTGGGGGTAGCGACGATGGCGGCATCGACCTTTCCGGCGAGGGCCTCCAGGTTTGGGAACACCGTGCCGCCCCACTCGGCCGCGGCGGCCGCAGCCCGAGCTGGATCGATGTCGAAAACGCCGGCCAGTTCGGCCCGTTCCGAGCGGCTGACTACTCTCATGTGGCGGCGCCCGAACTCTCCGGCTCCGACCACGGCTATGCGAAGTTTTTTCATTGGATCTTCTCTCTCAGTCTTCCGGCGGGTAGCCCGCTACCGCGATGCCGGCGGCATTGGCTGCCTCGAGCATTTCTTCTTTGTCGATCAGCAGGGTGCGCCCGGCGTCGACGGCCAGCGCCGTTGCGCCGGTTTCCCGCATCACGGCGATCGTGCCCGGCCCGGCCACCGGCACGTCGAACAGCATGTGTTTTCTTCGTCTGGAAACCTTCACCAGTCTCAAAGGCCGGCCGTTTACCAGCGCTGCCGCACGGCGCAACATGGCGTCGGTTCCCTCCATTGCCTCCACCGCCACGCAGGCCCGTTCGCATATGGCTACGCTTTGTCCTATGTCGAATTCGGCCAGAGCCGAGGCAACTTTACGGCCGTAGGCGATGTCGGCCTGCTCGCTGGAATCTGGCCGGCGGCGCGTCATCGTGCCCTCCTCTGCCAGCAGCGGCTTGAGCAGGACGGTCGAATCGATTAGCTGTATCCCTTCATCCTCCAGCACCTTGGCTATTGCGCCAATCAGGGAATCGGTGTTTTTGAACTTCAAGGAGGCCAGCAGCTTCACCAGGCGCCAGTCCGGGCGGATTGAAGAAAAAATCTGCGCATGTTTGACCTGCCCGGCCAGGATCAGCTCTTTAACGCCCTCTTGTTTGAGAATTTCGATCAAGCGGCCGAGCTCCCCGAGCGAAATCCAATAGCAGCGCGCAGCGAGCGATTCTACTTCGGCTGAAGCCTCCTCTTTGATAGCCACAACCACGACTTCGTGGCCCAGCTTGTGTGCCGATTCAAGAGCAAGAACAGGAAACCTGCCGTTTCCGGCAACCAATGCATATTTCATTTGAGGAGGGCGGATTATTTGTGCGCCCTACTTTATTACGCCACGTTCGGAGCTCCGGATGAAAGCCAGTATTTCCTCGACTTCGGCCCCGGGCGGAACCTCCGCTTTAATTCTTTCGATGGCCTGCGAGGTGTTGAGCCCCGAGCGAGACAAGATGCGGAAGACTTTGTGCAGATTATCTATGGTGGCGGCAGGAAAGCCGCGCCGCTCCAGTCCGGTCTTGTTGGCGCCGAACACACGTATGGGGCGTTCACTGACCGTCATTGAGTATGGCAGCACGTCTTGAGTGACGGCGCTAGCCGCGCCCACCATGGCATGGCGTCCTATGCGGCAAAACTGGTGGACGCCGCTCAAGGCGGCGATTACCGCCCAATCGCCCACGGTGACGTGCCCGCCGATGGTGGCGCCGTTAGCCAGAATGGTGTGACTGCCTATGCGCACGTCGTGAGCAATGTGGACGTAGGCCATCAGCAGGTTGTCGTCGCCGATCGAAGTCAGACCACCGCCGCCCGCGGTCCCGCGGTGAATTGTGACGAACTCGCGTATGCGGTTACGGTCGCCTATGCGCGTCTCGGCTCTTTCGCCTTTGTATTTCAAATCCTGGCTGGCCACCCCGATTGAACAAAAGGGAAAGAAGATGTTTTCACACCCGATGACGGTCGGGCCCTCCACATATACGTGGCCCATTAGGCGCGTACCGGCGCCGATTTCAACCTCCGGACCGATGATGCAATAGGGGCCGATTTCGGCCGACGGGTCGATGCGGGCTTCCGGTGCTATGACGGCGGTGGGATGAACCGACATGGTCTGTTAACCAGCAACTTCCGGCTTGCGGTCCGCCAGCTTGCACAGCACTTCCACTTCGGCGACGATGCTGCCGTCGACCGTAGCCACGCCCATCATTTTGGCCACGCTGGCCTTACGCTTGATCACCTTCATTTCGATGCGCAGCTGGTCGCCGGGCAGTACCGGACGGCGAAACTTGGCGTTATCAATTCCGGCGAGCAACACCAGCTTATCAGCCCGGTCCGGGATCTCCTTAAGCACCAGCACGCCTGCCACCTGAGCCATAGCTTCTACAATCAACACTCCCGGCATAACCGGGAAATCGGGGAAATGGCCTTGAAAAAAAGGCTCGTTTACGGTGACATTCTTTATACCCACGATGCGCTCAGGCTCGAGTTCCAGAATCCGGTCCACCAGCAGCATCGGGTAACGGTGCGGCAGAATTTTCCGTATTTCTTCAATGTCCAGGATCGCCATGGGGAGTTGACAATTATAACAAGGCCGCGCAGGTGGTCGTTCTCGGCGCTGTGCGAGAATAAGTGATGGCCTATGGTGCGCGAAGGATGGTTGTACGCAGGTGCATTGCTGGCCGCCGGTGCGGTGGTCGCGTGGCTGGCCGGACCGGCTTTTGGTGCGCCGCTTTTTGTTCTGGCGGCGTTTTGCCTGTTTTTCTTTCGCGATCCGGAGAGGGTTGTTCCGGAAGGACCGGTGGCGGTCTCCCCGGCTGACGGAAAAATCGTCGCCATCGACAAGCTGCCCGGCGGCGAAACGAAATTGAGCATTTTTCTAAACATTCTTGATGTTCATGTGAACCGCGCGCCGCTCGGAGGTGTGATTACGGATGTACAGTACCGCCCGGGGCGTTTTCTGGCCGCTAACCGGTCGGCTGCCTCGGTTGAGAACGAGCAAAACGTCGTCCTGATTCGCGACCGGGATTCCGAAGTGGAGCTGCGCCAGATCGCCGGCCTCATTGCGCGGCGGGTGGTGCTATACCGTAAACCGGGCGACAGGGTGGCCAGAGGGGAGAGAATCGGGTTGATCAAATTCGGCTCGCGCGTTGACGTGAAGCTGGGTCCGGAGTGGGAACTTGAAGTGCGGCTCCAGCAAAGAGTACGCGCCGGCTCGAGCATTCTGGCCCGGCGCCGGGATGAGCCAGGGATGTGATTTGAATATGCCGCTGAAACTGCCGGATCAATTGCTAGACAAGAACTCGCCAGACCCGCGCCCGCGCCGAGCAGCCTATGCTCTGCCCATGCTGTTTACAGCGGGCAACGTTTTTCTGGGATTCCTGGCGATAATGCGGGCTTTTCAGGGAGCGTTACAGGCGGCCTCGGGCCAGCTCGGCTTCAACCCGCACTTTGAAGTCGCCGCCAAAGCCATCGGCGTGGCCGTGGTGCTCGATGGGTTGGATGGTCGTATCGCCCGGCTGACCGGCACCACCAGCGACTTCGGCCGGGAAATGGATTCCCTGGCCGACGTCATCAGCTTCGGCGTGGCGCCTGCGGTGCTGGCGTTGGCCTGGGGCGCTCAGTTCGTCGACGGAACCCTGGATCCCCTTACCCGCGAATACTTGCGCCGGGCGGCATACTTTATCGGTTTCCTTTTCCTGCTGTGCGGCGCCGTCCGGCTGGCTCGCTTCAACGTACAGAAGAATCCCGTGCCCAAGAATCCCGGGCCGCCCGACAGGAAATATTTCGTGGGCCTGCCGATCCCGGCGGCAGCCGGGCTGGTGGCTGCGGTGGTTTACGCCTCCGGATCGGCCCCGATAGAGTCCTGGGTGCTTTCGGTGTTCTGGCTGGCGCTGCTGGCCGTGCTGGCGTTCCTTATGGTAAGCACCTGGCGTTACCGGAGCCTTAAAGACGTTCAGCTTTTGAAGCCGCTTTCGCCCCTGACGGTGATCCTGTGGGGCGCGCTGTTTTATCTGATTTGGAACTTCTCGCACCCCGTGCTGCTGGGGATCGCTTGTTTTTATGTGGCCAGCGGAGTGGTGGTGCGCATAGGCGGCATCTTGCGCCGGCACTGGCGGCATTCCCATGCCGCTCCCGAGCATCAGCCTGGTTAAGAACATGAAAACTAGGGGAACGATTTCCATCATCGGGGGAGAATCGCTGGCCGGGCAGGAACTGCGTGAGTTGATTTCCGACCTCAAGCTGCCGGTGACAACGAGGCTGCTTGGCGTTGACGAGGATACCTATACCCTGACGGCAGAGCAGGGTGAGGCGGCGGTCATCACTCCGCTCGACGAAGAGGCTCTGACCCGCACTAAGGTGGCGGTGCTGGCAGGCTCTCCGGAAAGCAGCCGCCGGGTAATAGAGCTGGTGGCTCGGAGTGCTGGAGGTCCGGCGCTGGTTGATATGACTTATGCCGCCGAAGACCTGCCGTCTTCACGCCTGCGCGCCCCTATGGTCGAGCCGCCCGGCTATGCGCCGCCGCCGGGAACTATCCACGTCATAGCTCATCCGGCGGCCATTGCGCTGGCGTTGCTTTTTTCGCGCCTGGCTGCACGGTTTAGGATCCGTCGCTCCTCGGCCCACATCTTTGAACCGGCCAGCGAGCGCGGGCGGCGCGGCCTGGACGAACTGAGAAAGCAAACCGTAAGCCTGCTTTCCTTCCAGCCGCTGGAAAAAGAGGTTTTTGACGCACAGGCGGGCTTCAATCTGCTGAGCCGCTACGGCGAGGATGCGCCGCTTAGTCTGGAGTCCGTGGAGTTGCGCATAGAACGGCACTTGGCCAGCCTTATAAGCGACCGGATAGCCGCACCCTTACCGTCGTTGCGGTTGGTGCAGGCGCCGGTTTTCCACGGCTACAGCATTTCGGTTCACGTTGAGTTTATCGAGCGCCCGCAATTGGAGAGCCTGTTTGAGGCGCTGGAGGGTGAGCATGTGGACGTGCGCACCGCCGAGATGGAGCCGCCCACAAATGTCGGTGTGGCCGGGCAAGGCGGCGTAGCCGTAGGCTCAATTGCGCATGACCGTAACGAGCCAAACAGTTGCTGGTTCTGGATGGCGGCCGATAACATCCGCTTGCCGGCTGAAAACGCGCTGGCGGTAGCGCAATCGTTGCTGGATGCCGAGGTGTGATGCTTTGAGGGGCGCAGTTTGGGTGTGCGGAGCTGTGGTGCTGGCCGCTATTGCTTCGGCAGGTTGCGGCTACCGTGTGGCGGGAAGGGCCGATCTGTTGCCGCGGCATATTCACACCATCGCCGTTCCGGCCTTTGCCAACGCGACAACCAGGTACCGCCTAGCCGAACAACTGTCCGCGGCGATTGCTCATGAGTTTGTGACACGCACGCGTTACCAGATCGTAAGTGACGCAAATTCCGCCGATGCCGTGCTGAACGGCGTCATTAGCCGGTATAACGCGTATCCGACGGCGTATGATCCGGCCACCGGGCGCGCCAGCGCAGCCCAGCTCAGCATCACCCTGGATGTAGACTTGCGCGACCGGGCCAGCGGCCAGTCGCTGTTCCGGCGCGAAAGAATGGAGTTTCGCGAGCGGTACGAGATCAGCGTTGATGTCGATGCCTACTTTGAGGAGAGCGATCCGGCACTTGAAAGGCTCAGCCACGACGTTGCGCGCACGCTGGTAAGCGCGATTCTGGAAGGGTTTTAGAAGTGCGTGGCAAACCCAAAGAACACTTGGTGCGGAATTCAGCGTTTGCGCGCCGAAGGAGCGGGGCTGGATGACGCCTCAGCAGTTCCTGGCTCATCTTAAAAAACAAACGCCCGCACCGGCCTATCTTTTTTTGGGGCCGGAGCCCTACCGCCGTTCCATCTGCCGCCGGGCTCTGATCGAGAAAGTGCTGGGCGCTGCCGGCGAGGAGCAGGGACTTACCGTATACGACCTCCAGAATGATTCTCTCAACACGGTGATTGATGACGCCTGGGCGCTGTCCTTGTTTGCGGCGCGGCGTCTGATATGGGTTTCCAACGCCGAGGCGGCGCTGCCGCGAGGAAAGAGTGCGGGCGGGGACGATTCCGGAACGCCGCAGGGGGCGCAGGCGGTGCTGGAGGCATATATGAAGAAACCCACCCCGGGGGTGGTCGTAGTGTTGGATGTGGCCCGCTTTGATTTGGAGGGCGAGGACAAAGCGCGCATGGAGCGAGTCCGCAAGTTTTTTTCCGCGGTGCGCATGGAAGTGCTTTTTCCTCGCTTTACGATCGAGGAGGCTCGGCGACTGGCGGCCGACATTTCTGAACGGGCAGGGCTGGAAATGGATCCGGAGGCCGTGGAGTGGCTGGTGGATGCAGTGGCGGCTGACGCCATGCGCATTGCATCTGAAATTGAGAAGCTGAGCTTGTTTGCGGCAGGCCGCAAAAAGATTGGCTTGGCCGAGCTGGCTGACCTGGTGCCGGATTCTAGCGTTTCCACGATTTTTACTTTGGTTGACGCGCTGGCCCGGCGGGATCGCATGCGTTCACTGGAGCTGGTGGACGTGCTGACGCGTCAGGGAGAGTATATGCCGCTGGCATTGAACTTCCTGGCTTCGCTTATGCGCCTGGCGCTGGCGGCCCGGCAAAAAGGTTTTCGCAGTCCGCAGCAGATACAGCAGGCATTCTCCCGCCCCGGGCGTCCGGTTTGGCGCGCCAAAGCAGAGCAAATTCACCGCGTGGCCTCGGCTCTTTCCGAGCAACAATTGGAGGATGCCTTAAAGTGCATTTTTGAAGCGGACGCAGGTCTGCGGGACGTTCGGCCCAGCGACCGGTTGGTGGTTGAAAAATTGGTTTTTGCACTTACTACCTGAGGCACGAAATCAACCTACCTAGAAACCTTCCAGACAAGAACCGCCAGAGCAGCCAGAAAGCCGCCCAGGGCTTCATATTCGCGGTTGTGCCGGTAGAGGCTCCAGCGGAAGCGCACGGTCGCGCTACGGTGCGGCGGCCGAGGCAAAAACATCGGCACGCGGGCCGCGTAAGCGTCAAAATCCGGGAACAATTGTCGCAAATATTGTTCTTCAAGCTCCACCACGGGCAGGTAGATCAGCAGAAAGTAGCCGGCCACAATAAGCGCCAGCGAAAGCCGCCGCGAAGCAAGCGCCAGTCCGGCCGCCGTCGCCAGTGTCCCCAGGTAGAGCGGATTCCGAACCCAGGCATAGGGACCAGACGTCGTAAGCCGTTGGTTCTTTTCCAGATGACCTGCCGCCCAGCCGCGCAGGCAGAGTCCTGCGATCGACAGCGGCAGCCCGGCCAGCAGCGACGTCCAGCTGGGCGAAGCCAGCCACAGGAAAGCCGCGGCAACAACAAATCCTCCCGGGACGCGCAGGCGAGCAACCAGGTCGGCGTAAGGTTTAGGAAACAAGTAGCGTGGCATCGGTTATTTATTGGCGAAAGCCCGGCGACCGAAGCCGGCGATTCGATCCTCGACGGCTTCGAAAACCAATTCCGGCGGAATCGCCTGCATGCTAGGCGAGATTTGCCGGCCTCGCTTGTAGCTGGTCACGGCTTCCGGCGATCTGATCACGGTGAAGGAACCGCCGTACGGCCCGTTGCGCGCCGGATCAGTCGGGCCGTACAGCGCCACGCCCGGCTTTTGAAGTGCCGCGGCAAGGTGCAGCGGGCCGCTATCGATGCCTACTACGGCCAGAGCGCGCCGGGTGGCATGAATCAACCCCGGGATGCTCGACAGGTGAATGCGAACTCCGGGAAGGCTGTTCAGCAGGGGTGCTGCGCCGGGTGCGCCGTTCAATACTAGAGGAAGGCCCAGGCGCTGCTTCAACAGCGTGGCCAGCCGCACGTAATTTTCAAGAGGCCATTGCTTGGCGGGCCAGCCCGCCAGCGGAGAGGCCAGAACAAAATCTTCGCCGGGAAGCTCGCCCTCGGCGGTTCCGGCCGGGATCGGGAAAGCTTTTACCACGGCCGAAGCGCCGGTTGCCGAAGCCAGTTCCAGGTTTCGATCCACCACATGTGCGGCCTGTGTTTTCACGCGGTGGGAATAAAACAGCGCGGCCAGCGGCTCGCGCGCCTGAGATTGATGAAAACCATAAATGCAGCTGGCCCGGGCGACTGAAGCCGCCAGGGCCGACTTTATCAGGCCTTGAAAATCAACAACCAGGCTGAATTTCCCGACTCGCAGGCGCCGGAAACTTTCCAGGATGCCTCTGAGGCTGCGGCGATCCAGCGGAATTATTTCATCGACAAAGGTATTGTCTTCAAGCAGGCAGGCCCAGCGGGGATCAATGGCCCAGCAAAGCGAGGCCGCAGGGAAGCTATGCTTCAGTGTCGCTGCCGCCGGCAGCGTATGGATTACGTCGCCCATTGAACCCAGTCGGATGACCAGTATCCGTCCCGGGTAATCAGGTTGTGCGGTGGCGGGCATGGACATGTTCAATAAGGCGCTGCCTCAGCTCCAGGTCGGTTTGTTCGCTGCGGTTAATGGTGGTGCCCTTCAGGAGAGCTAAAAATTCGGCAAGAGACTGGCTTTCGGTCATTGCAACATAGTCGACGGCTCGAAGAGCCGCCACCAGTTCGGCGCGGGCTCGAGTTCCTAGCAGCGGTGCCGGCGGATCTACTACCACTGCCAGCAAAACGCACTCATCCCCGCGAAGCGATTCAAGACGCCGGGCATGCTCGGCGATGACCGGATCGTAGTAGCCCACATCGACCACCAGCCGTTTGCCTCGGTTTTGCTCCCGCACGGCGACTTCTTCGGCTTCGCGTAGTGAGATGATTTTATTTCTGGTATCCACGATTCTGGTCTCGAAAATTCTATTTGAGCAGGTCCAGGGCCTCGGCCGCTACGCGTTCCGGTTCAACGCCCAGCATGCAGCGGTGGTCAATCGGGCACTCCCGGAGCAGGCAGGGGGCGCAATCTACAGGTTCCCGCACAATGCGCACGGCCGGACCCAGCGGGCCGGTTGCTTCGGGATCGGTCGAGCCGAACACGGCCACGGTCGGCACGCCCACGGCGGCGGCTACGTGCATGGCGCCGGAGTCGTTGGTCAGGAAAACACGGCAGGCCGCGGCCAGTTCCACGAATTCGGCCAGTTCAGTGCGACCGGCAAAGTCGTAAGCATCCACATCCTGGGCTTCCAGCAGTTCCACCAGGCGCGCGGTGACTGGTTTTTCTGAGCTGCTGCCAAAAACCACCACCGTGCGGGCGAGCGTGTGAGCCAGTATGGCCGCCGCTTGGGCGAAGCGTTCCACCGGCCAGCGTTTTGCCCCTCCGTAGGCTGCACCCGGACTGACCCCGATCGGCGCTTCCTCGAAGCCGAGCTGGTCAAAACGTTCGACGCCGGCGCGTCTTGCCGCTTCGGCGCCCTGAAGCGAGCAATCAGGAGTTTCGGGCAGCGCTGCAATCAGCCCTGCGCGCCGCAGCAGTTCCAGGTAATAGAAGCTTTCATGGCGCGGGACCTCGCCGGAGTGCGGCACAGGCACAGGATCGGTCAACAGCCAGCGGCGGGCGTCCCGCGCATACCCGATCCGGCGCGGAATTCCCGCCAGCCATGCAATCAAGGCGGAATCGAAAGAGTTGGGTATGAGTATGGCGCAATCAAAACGGCAGGCTCGCAGGCGATGCGCCATGCGCCATTTGACTGCCAGATCCCGCGCGCCGCGAGCGCCCGTATAGAGCATGATTTCGTTGGCCCAGCTTTCCCGGCGGTACAATCCGGCTACCCAGGGAAGGGCCAAGACCGTGATACGGGCTCGGGGGAAACGCGCGCGCACAGCCCGCAGGGCAGCTAGCGACATTACTGCATCGCCCACCCAGTTGGCCGTGCGAATCAAAATGTTGAAGTATTCTTCCACGGGCGGCAAACTCTTATCGTAATGCCTTCGACGGTGCGTGGATAAAATAGAAGAAAGAGCCTGCTGTGGGAAATTTCTATACACGCCAGGAATTGATCGAAGCCCGGGCGCGCTGGAAGGCCCAGGGAAAGAAAGTTGTATTCACCAATGGGTGTTACGACATACTTCACCCCGGTCATATACGGCTGCTCGAACGGTGCCGCGCGCTGGGCGACGTGCTGATTCTGGCGCTGAACACCGACGACAGCGTCCGGCGCCTGAAAGGGCCCAGCCGCCCGTTGCTGGCTGAATCCGAGCGCGTGGCCATGGCGCTGGCGCTCGCCGCCGTCGATGCGGTGACTTTGTTCGACGAAGACACGCCCAGGGAGCTAATAGCCGCCGTACTTCCGGACGTTCTCGTCAAGGGGGCTGATTGGTCCCACTTCATAGCCGGCCGAGAGGAAGTCGAGGCGGCTGGAGGCGAAGTCCTGGCCTTGCCGCTAGAGCCGGGGTACTCGACGACCGGACTGGTCGAACAAATGCTGTCCCGGCCGGCAACAGTGCATCAACCTTGACCCATCCTGCCGTACGCGAAATTTTATCAAGCATCGGGCGGAACGCCTGTTTTCAAGAGCTGGCACACCGCTTGCAAATGGAAGAGACGCCCCGCCTGAGCCTCTCCGGGCTTACGGATACAGCTAAGGCCCTTTGTGCGGTTTTACTGTGGATGGCCGTGGAACGGCCGTTACTGTTTGTGGTGGAGGACGGCCGGCAGGCCGAGGCGCTGGGGGAGACGGTAAGAACATTTTTTGATCTTCTGGCGCAAGACCGCCCGGGCGGTCGCCCGCAAGTACTTCCGGCGCTGGACGTATTGCCCCATCAGCGGCTCTCGCCGCATTCGGAAATCAGCGAGCAGCGGGCGGTAGCTCTCTGGCGGCTGGCTTCCGATACGGCGCCGATCACGGTGCTGCCGGCGGGAGCCGCACTGCTACGCACCGAAAACGCTGAGTTCTACCGCTCGCTGGCGTTGCGCCTACAGGTAGGCGAGGAGGTCCCTTTTGATTCAGTCATAGCCCACTTGGAGAGCGTCGGATACCAGCGCCGGGAGCCGGTTGAGATGGTCGGGGACTTTTCGGTTCGCGGCGGCATCCTCGATGTGTACTCACCCGAGAGCGTGCGCCCGATCCGGATCGAATTCATGGGAGATCTGGTTGAATCCATCCGCCTGTTTGATGTTGAAACGCAGCGTTCGGTGTTGAAGGCCGAGCATTGCCTCCTTTTACCGCTGCTGGAGTATCCGCGCACCAAGGATCTGTTGCGCCGGCTGCGTGAACTGGGTGGACTCAAGCATGCGAGCGAAGGAACCGAGGTTTTTCCCGGCTGGGAGTTTCTGGCGTCCTTAGTGCGCTCCCGCCGGAGCACCGTGCTATCGCTTCTCGAGCGGCCGGTCATCGTCTGGAGTGAGCCGGAGCGGCTGCAAAAGGCTGCGGAAAAACTTTGGGAAAAACTGGAGCATGGCGCTTCCGACAGCCCTTGCCCGCCGGAGAGTATTTATTGTCGCTGGGAAGAATTTGAAACAGCAGCGGCTCGGGCGGCGCAAGTCGTTTTTTCGGAACTGAGCCTGGCGGTTGAGCCCGGCTTGCAGCTTCGTACCCGCCCCACGATGGCCTTTCATGGAAATCTTTCGGTGGCCGTGGCCGAAGTCCGCCACCTGCTTGAAAAGGGCGGACGGGCGATTTTCTTTGGCGCGACCCTGGGCGAGGTGGAACGGTTGGCGGCTGTTTTTCAGGAGTACGAACTTCCATTTCAAATAGGCGAACAGCCTTCGGAGCGTACGCCTGACTTCCTTGCCGAGCGGGGCTACCTGGCGGGGCCGCTGGCCGGCACGATCATCGCCAAGGGCCGGCTGCGGCGCGGCACGGTTTTTGTCGATCCGCTGGTGGCGATCTACGGTTGTGAAGATCTGTTTGACGTATCGGAGCTGGTGGCGCAACCGCCGGCGCGAAAGCCGGCGGCCGCATTTGCCCCCGATCTGGCCGACCTCAAGCCTGGCGATTACGTGGTCCACGTCCAACACGGCGTAGGACGGTTCCTGGGGCTTAGGGAAATTCGGCAGGACGGCCAGCCCGTGGATTGTTTGCTTATCGAATACGCGGGAGAAGCCAAGCTCTATGTACCGCTGGCGCGGCTGGATCTAATACAGAAATTCCGGGGCGCTGGCGGCGGTGCGCCTCCGCTCGACCGGCTGGGCGGAGTCACCTGGGAACGCACGAAAAAACGCGTAAAAGCGCGCATGCGCGATATGGCCGAGGAGCTGCTGAAGCTCTACGCCGAACGCAAGCTGGCCAAAGGCTTCGCCTTTTCGCCCGACAGCAATTGGCAGCGGGAATTTGAGGACGCCTTCGAGTATGCCGAAACGCCCGATCAACTTGCAGCCATAGAGGATGTACGCCGGGACATGGAAAGCCCCCATCCCATGGACCGCCTGCTTTGCGGAGATGTTGGCTTCGGCAAAACCGAGGTGGCCATGCGCGCAGCCTTCAAGGCCCTAGGCGACGGCCGTCAGGTGGCCGTGCTGGCGCCCACTACGGTGTTGGCCTTCCAGCATTATGAGACTTTCAAGCGTCGCTTCGCGGCTTTTCCGGTCCAAATAGATATGCTGAGCCGCTTCGTGCCGGCTGCCGAGCGCAAGCGGATTCTGGCGGATTTAGCCGCCGGCAAAACGGATATTGTCATCGGTACGCACCGCCTTCTTTCAAAGGACGTCGAGTTTAATGATCTGGGGCTGCTCATCGTGGATGAAGAACAGCGGTTCGGAGTGGCGCATAAGGAGCGCCTGAAGCAAATCAAAAAGAACGTGGATGTGCTCACGATGACCGCCACGCCGATCCCGCGCACGCTGCACATGTCACTGGTAGGGCTGCGCGACATGTCGGTGATCGAGACTCCGCCCAAAGACCGGCTGGCCATTCAGACCGTAGTTGCGCCGTTCGACAACAATTTGATCCGGCAGGCCATCGAGCTGGAGCTGGCGCGGGGCGGCCAGATCTACTTCGTGCACAACCGAGTGGAGAGCATTTGGGCGCGCGCAGCGGAAGTCCAGCAGCTTGTGCCGGAGTGCCGCATAGCGGTGGCGCACGGGCAGATGGCCGAATCCCAACTGGAAAAAGTCATGCTCGGATTCATGCGGCATGATTACGACCTGCTAATGACCACAACCATTATCGAAAACGGCTTGGACATCCCGCTGGCTAACACCATAATCATCGACAATGCGCAAAACTACGGCCTTTCCGAGCTATACCAGCTTCGCGGGCGCGTAGGCCGATCAAATCGGCGCGCCTATGCCTATTTGCTGGTGCCGCCGGAAAAGGAGTTGAGCGACACCGCCCGCAAGCGCCTGGCCGCCCTAAAGGAGTTCAGTGAGCTCGGCGCGGGCTTCAAGATTGCGGCTCTTGACCTTGAGTTGCGCGGCGCGGGCAACCTGCTCGGAGGCGAGCAGCACGGACACATAAACGCCGTGGGCTTTGAGATGTACCTCAAGTTGCTCGAAGAGACGGTGCGCGAGCTTAAAGGTGAGCCGCAGCCTTTGGAGGTTCGCTGCGCGGTAAGCTTGGGGCTGGATCTGCGTATCCCGCCTGAATACATTTCGGAAGAACAGCAGCGTCTGCGGGCTTACAAGCGCATTGCCGAAGCTTCCAGCGATGAAGCGGCCGCGGCGGTTCTCACCGAGCTCAGCGACCGCTACGGGGCGCCGCCTGAAGCGGTGCGACGGTTGCTTGAATTTTCTGTGCTTAAGTCGTTGGCGGAAAAACTGGGCATTGAGACCATAGACCGGCGTCAGGGCTTCCTTAACCTGAAGTTTCATCCCGATTCCCGGGTTGACCCGGCCCGGTTGATGGATCTGGTGAGGCGCACTCAGGGGGCGCAGTTCACACCGGCCGGAGTCTTGCGCCTGCCGGTAGAATCCGATGGAGCGGCCCAGCGGGTGCTGGAAAGGCTAAGGAGTTGTCTGGAGGCATTGAGCGGCTGAGAGCCGCAGGCGCGGGAGCGCCCAGGCCCGGCCAGAGAGGATTCCCGGTGAAACTTCGCCGGGCGATGTGTACTACCATTGGTTTATAACTAGGGTCGGAATCTGGAATTGGAAATGAAGGAAGGTGCAAGATGATTGCTTCACGCGGTTATGCGGCAATGGCTTCCAAGGGGGCGCTGGTTCCGTTCGATTTCAACCGTCGCGACCCAGAACCTCATGATGTAGTAATTGAAATCCTCTATTGCGGTATTTGCCATTCCGACATCCATCAGGTGCGCGAGGAATGGGGACCGTCTTTTTTCCCGCTGGTGCCCGGCCACGAGATCATCGGCAAGGTGGTGCGCACCGGCAAGGAGGTCACGAAATTCAAGCCGGAAGATGTGGTTGGCGTCGGCGTTTTTGTCGACTCGTGCCGGGAGTGCGCTGAGTGCCGGTCCGGCAACGAGCATTTCTGCGTAAAAACGCCCGTATGGACTTATAATGCCGAAGATCCGCGCCACGGAGGGGTGACTTACGGCGGCTATTCCACAAATATAGTCGTGCATGAAGACTATGTATTGAGGATTCCGCCCGGGCTGGATCTGGCGGCAGCCGCGCCGCTGCTTTGCGCGGGCATCACCACTTATTCGCCGTTGCGTCACTGGAAGGTCGGCCCCGGACAAAAGGTGGGCATTGTCGGGCTGGGCGGCTTGGGGCATATGGCTCTGAAGTTTGCCCGGGCGCTGGGCGCATCGCATATAGTCCAGTTCACCACTTCGCCAAATAAACGCGAGGATGCGCTGCGGCTAGGCGCGCACGAGGTGGTTATTTCGCGTGATGAGCACGCTGTAAAAGCCCACGCTGGAACATTCGACTTCATCCTGGACGCAGTTTCTGCCAACCACGACGTGAACATTTATCTCTCGCTGCTCAAGCGTGACGGACACCTGGTGCTGGTCGGCTTGCCCGCCGAGCCTCTGGCCGTTGGGGCCTTTCCGCTGATATCGGGCCGCAAGTCGCTTTCCGGCTCAATGATCGGCGGTATCGGTGAAACCCAGCAGATGCTGGATTTTTGCGCCGCTAACGGCATTCTCGCCGATATCGAGCTGATACCCATTCAGCAGGTCAACGAGGCTTATGAGCGGACGATCCGCGCCGATGTGAAGTATCGTTTCGTGATCGACCTGGCTTCGCTCAAGTAGGCGGCGCGGCGGCTTGCTCAACGGGCTGCGGAGCGGGGCCGAGGGCTTTTTCCTGCGTGTACGGCCGCCAGGAACAAGGGCACGGCAAGAAGTTGCGCCGCGACCGAGAACATAATCAGAGATTTTAGGGAGATATCGTAAAGCACGCCCATAATGGCGCTGCCCGTAAACCAAAGCAAGCCGTAGAAGGCATTGAACAAGCCATAAGCCGTACCTCTACGCGAGGCGGGCGCAAGCGCTCCGACCGCCGCCCGCAAGACCGACTCTTGGGCGCCCACTCCTGCGCCCCAGACGGCCATGGCGATCAGTGCTGCAAGCCGGCCGCCTGAAAAGGCAAGCGGCGCAGCCAGTGCGGACACCGCAGCCACAAGGGCCAGCAGGGAAATTCCAAGCTTGTCGAAGAGCCGTCCGAAAATCAGTGCAGCCAGCGCGTCGACGCCCATGGCCAGAGCGTACAGGAGCGGGATTTGTTCAGCCGGAAAAGCGGAGTGCCGTCCGAGGTGATAAGCAATGAGAGGGAAGTCGACGTAGCCGGCCGCTACCAGCCCAACGGCCGCCATGTACATCCAAAAGGCGCGGGAAAAACCGCGAGCGGCCAGGCCGGTCGATGGTTCAAGATCCTGCGGATTTGGGTATTGTTGTCGAGCTCTGAGCAAAACACCCAGCGCAGCCAATGCCGGCGCCAGAAGCAAAGCAAAAGCCAGGCGGTAGTTATGTTCGATCCGCAATACGGCTGCTACCAACAACGGCCCGGCGACGGCGCCAATCTGGTCCATTGCCTCATGCAACCCGAAGCCCCAACCGCGGCCGACGCGAGCTGTGGCATGCGAGAGAATTGCGTCGCGCGGAGGCGTTCGCAAAGCTTTCCCGGTGCGTTCGGCTATGATGAGGGCGGCGGCGATTTCCCAGCGCCCCGCCAGAGCCAGCAGAGGAACGGCAAGTAGATTAATGGTGTAACCGGCCAGCGTCAAAAACCAGTAACGGCGTGTCCGATCGGCCAGCCACCCTGAGAACAGCCGCAAACCATTACCGGTGAGCTCGCCCAACCCGGACACTATCCCCACCAGGGCCCCGCTCGCGCCGAGCATTGCCAAAAAGGGGCCGGTAATGCTGCGAGCGCCCTCATAGGTGACATCCGCCAGCAGGCTCACTACTCCCAGCAGGAGGACAAAACGTAGAGCTACGTCGCGTGGTGGGGGTTCAAGGTTCATTTATCCAACCCTACAGGATCTGTGCCGGCGGGATCAGTCATTGTGGCGGATTCCGAATGCTCGGTGGCTTCCAACCGCGCCAAGTCGCCGGCAATTGCCTCGCGTAGCTCGGCCGGAAGCGCGCTGCGACTAATTAACCCGGCGAGCTGAGCCCGATAGGGTTCCGCAGCGGCATCGAATAGCGACTGAAGCTCAGCCAGAGTTTTTCTGGACCAATGCTCGAGCAAGCGTCCATAGGCTGCCAGAGACTCCTGAAATGAAGGTCCAAGTTTCGAGTGCAGGCGGCGGATCAACCAGGCGCGCGCCAGGGGAGAGGGCAACCACCCTAGCGAGGGCAGCCTGATATCCAGAGGGGGCGGATCGAAACGCGGCATCTCGCGTACCACACCGGTTAACTCCTCCGTCTCAGGCACATCCATATTACCCAGCGCCGCAGCCGTCCTTTGCAGGGAATGCGCCAAAGTGTGGGCCAGATCAACCAGCATTCCTTGTAGTTTAGAGCCTGTGTCGACGGCGTTCTTGATAACCGAATCAAGCGTTTGCCCGTTTAGCGCGTCTGGTGAAGCGCTTACGGCATTACTGGAAAGCAAATGTGAGGCAACCCGCTCCCAAATGCGCGTCTCCAGGGACCTGATGCTGTCGCACAATGCGACGCATTCGCGTCGGGTTTGCTCAATGCGTCCGGCCGCCTCGCGCAAACCAGCTTCCAGCGCAATCAATTCTTCACGCTGCGGAGCAGGAGCCGAACCGGATCGTTCCACTCTTGCTTTGAGAGCGGCGACGACAGCTTCTTTGAGGGCTCCCGTCTTGCGCCGGATCGATTCGGCCGCCAGTTGCTGTCCCTTTTCATATAGGGGGTAGATGTCGGTTTGAAACCATTTGTCAAGTAAATGAGAGTGAGAATCTATGGTGCTAACGGGATGGACGTCTATTTCCAGTCCCAACTGCGCACGAATTTGCGAGCGGGTATAGCTGAGCGCAGATTCCAGCTCAGCGGGTTTCAGCAGGTCGGCCTTGCTGAGCAGCACTTTGACCGGGGCGGCCGATTCACAAAGCAACCGGATGGTGGACAGATCTTCATCGTTCAGCGGGGTGGCTGCGCTAATGAGGACTACGCCCAGGTCGCATTGTGGCAGATAGGCTAGAGTCTCAGCGGCGCCGGCCGCAGCCAGCGCACCCAATCCCGGAGTGTCGACAAAGACCAATCCACCGGCAAGCCGCGGGGAAGGGAACTCTACTACCAGCCGTACGACTTCTTTTGTGTTGGAAGGGTTTTCAGCCTCACTCACGAATTCGGGCAACTGCTCGATGGGCAGCCGCTCGCGCCGCCGGTCGGCAAAATCAACTATTAGCGCCGGCTTATCTCCGTAGGTCAAACGGGTGGGGACGGCGGTAATAGGATTTACGCCGACCGGCAGGACCTCGGTTTGTAGTATGTGATTGAGCAACGAAGATTTGCCCGAACTAACCCGGCCGAAAACCGCGATTTCGAACTGTTTTGATTCAAGACGTTCGACAATGTGGGCCAGACGCGGGCGGAGTTCGATCAGGCCACGTTCCTGAATGATTTCCTCAAGCAACTGCAAAAGTCCGGTCTGGCCGCCGGTCTTTTCCAGTTTGCGGAGGCGGGCTTGCAAGTCGGCCGTCGCCCCTTGTGCCAGCCAGGTATCCAGCCGCTTCAACAAGCCTTCCAGCTCGGTGCAAACCCCTTGCAATTGGGAGACCGTGCTTTGCGGAAGGGAACCATATCCGCGCAGATATTTGGGCGCCATCTCTTCGACGGCGACCTGAACGAAACCAAGCGTTATGCGAATAGAACGCAGAGCGTCAAACGGCGGGCCTTGATGAATCACCCCCAACTTATCCAGGGCGCGCGCCAACAGCTCGCGGAGGCGGGCAATAGAATTGCGGATGAGCTTGGCCTGAGCCGGCGTGACGTCCAGCCGGTATTTCGGAAAAAGGCACTTGGAATCGGCCGAGTTAAGAATTGATTCGATTTCACTAAGAAGCTGATCGATGTAGCGAGCAGAGCTGAGCAAACGGCGCCGTTGCGCTTCGTTGAGGCTATCTGGGCGCAAGTCAGCACCGAGTTTTTTGTGATCTACGTCCATAATCGTAATGCCGGAATTTGGGGCCCTGGATTGATAGGAACTCCGCACGAAGAGAGCCCCTCGTAGGAGTTATCTGCCCCGGTGGGCGGTTATAAGGTGAACTCCAACACCTTTTTCATTTTCGCGCCGCCGGATCGGAACCACAAGCCCCGCAACAACATTATCAGATCCGGAGCCGGTGAGCTCCCTGGACGATGTCGGGCCTGCTAAACCGGCGAATGCTTCACTGCTGGTTCTTCGAGGCCTTATATCTTTCCGAAGGCTAAAGCGGAATGTATAATAAACAGCTTGCGTAAGAAACTGGCACAAACTAATGTGCAGATCTGGGCTGAAACGGCTGGGGTTTATGCTTTGCTGGCTTTGTTTCATCTGACATTGCTCTGGTGCAGCGGCGCATTTACTGCGGAGTTTGGAGGATACCCTGATGAATCGGCGCATTTCGTAAACGGGCTGATGGTTCGCGACTATCTTCGAGCGGGATTAGGGCAGCCGCCGCTGGTTTTTGCCGAAGACTATTACCTGCATTATCCGAAGGTAACGCTTGGACATTATCCCCCTCTTTTGTATGTGGTGGAAGCGGCCTGGATGTTTGTTTTTCCGGATTCACGGCAATCAATATTAGTGTTGAATGCGTTGCTGGCGGCAGCCACAGGACTAATGCTCTACCAAACGGCGAAGAGGCGTTTCGGCCGGTTCTATTCCATATCGGCCGGGTTGCTGTGGGTGTCCTTATATCTGGTTCAGATGATCTACGGGATGGTCATGGCGGAGCCTCTGGCTGTCTGCCTGGCTTTCGGTGCTGTTCTTTGCTATGCACGCTACCTGGAGACAGAGCGCTGGCAAATGTCGGCCTGCTTCGGCCTGCTGGCCGGGCTGGCGATACTTACCAAACAGGTGATGCTGTTTTTGGCGTTGCTGCCGCCACTGGCTGTAGTTTTTTCGAGAAAGTGGCGTTTATTCAGACGGCGCGGATTCTGGCTGGCCGCAGTAATTGCTTTTTTACTTACATATCCCTGGTATTACCTAGTACATATAGTTTTAGTTTTGGCCAATCCTAGCAATCTGGCTGGGCTGGCCCTTCCAAAATTGCCTGCTTGGAAGGAATTTAGCCAGTTTGTCGAAAGTATGGGATATCCGCTGGTATTTGCATCCGGCTTGGGCCTGCTGGCGTCAATAATTATTCCTTTGCTAACACGCAGGAAAGTAGAGGGCCTGTGGGCGGCAGGTCTGGCGAGCGTGCTGGCGTTATTGATTTTCAGGCGGTTGGCGCCGGCGGGGTTTGAATCCAGGCATTTGCTGGCGATTTTTCCAGTCATGTTGCTTTTTTCGTGCTCAGGATTGAACTGGCTGTCTAATCTGATCAGGCTGATTTGGCCAAAAGGTAGGCTGGCACAAGTCGCACCGGTTGTTCTAGCACTGGCGGCGTTCGCAGCTTTTTCTTTCAGGCTGCCGGCCAGGCGATACCTTGGCCTGTCGGAAGCCGCTGCCGTCGTGGCTTCGCTGCCGGAATCTCAAGCGCAGTTCGTGCTGGTGGCCTCCGATGGTGCAAGCGAGGGCGCCTTCATCGCCGAACTTGGAGTGCGGGAAAATTATGACAAGCGCTATGTCTTTCGTGCTAACAAATTGCTGGTTAATAGTAGTCTGCATGGCGAAGTGTACCATCTGCTTTACTCCAGTCCGCATGAGGTCCAGCAGTTGCTGGAGAGCATCCCGGTCGATGTAGCTGTGGTGTTGGAACGCCGGCACGGACAAGCTCCCCAACCCCACGCACGCCTAGTGGCCCAAATGCTCGAGGCATATCCAGAAAGATGGAAGTTGATCAAGAGTTTTCCGCAACTGCGCCCGCCCTCTATTGCTGGAACGGAAATCAGCTTGTACCGGCTGGTCCGAAGGAGCACCCGCCCCTCTTCAGTGGAATTGCGCGCAAGGCCGCGCGCTATTGGAAAACTCAACTTCACAAAAAAGTGGTGAATCTAGAGTTCGCGCCTGTTTTCCAAGGATTTGGTCATGGTGACTTCGTCGGCGAACTCCAGCTCGCTTCCCACGGGAATTCCCATGGCAATGCGCGTAACCTTCAGCCCCAGGGGTTTCAAAAGGCGCGCCAAATATGCGGCAGTGGCTTCGCCTTCAACCGTGGGATTGGTGGCGATAATGATCTCTCGGACTTGACCGCCTTCAATCCTTTCCAAGAGGTTTTTTAGCATCAGCTTGTCGGGACCGATTCCTTTAAGCGGAGAAATGGCGCCATGCAGCACGTGGTACAAGCCGGCAAACTGGCGAGTGCTTTCGATGGGCAGGATATTGTGCGGCTCTTCGACGACGCAAACCACGGAAGGATCCCGATGCGGATCACGGCAGAAGGGGCACAGCTCGCCGTCGCTTATGTTATTGCACCGTCGGCATAAGCCGAGCTTGTCTTTTACGTCCAACAGAGCCGCGGCCAGTCGCTCCGCATCCTCGCGACTATGCCGCAGGACATGGAACGCCAGCCTTTGGGCGGACTTTGCGCCGATGCCCGGAAGCCGCTTGAACTCTTGGATCAACCGCGCCAGCGGTTCGGCAAAATCAGGCATGGTTAGAACAGCCCCGGGGGCAGGCCGAGGCTTCCCAGTACTCCGCTGGTTTTTTGCTGGATGGCCTCGTCGGTCTTGCGAGAAGCCTCATTAAAAGCGGCCATTACCAGGTCCTGAAGCATCTCAACGTCGCCGGCGACCTCGGGGTCGATCGTTACCTTGAGCACGTTTTTCTGGCCGTTCATATGAACCGTGACCATTCCGCCGCCCGCTGAAGCTTCAACGCGAATCTGGGCGATCTCCTCCTGAAGCCGCTGCTGCATCTCTCGCGCCTGCTTCATCATCGCTTGCATGTTGCCTGGTAACCTCATGCCTTTCCTCCGACTACTCTTTCAAATCGCGCACGCTGCGCACCTCGCCGCCGAGTATTTCGCGAAATTTCCGTACCTCCGGATGAGACAGAGCCCTCTCGGTCAGCTCGTCCTGGACCTGTGCGGTTCCGTCCGACTTACCGCCCGTGGCGGCTTCGGTAAACTTGACCTGGAACTTTACTCCGGCTGCGTCAAGGTGTTGAAGCGCTCTTTTGATGCATGCTTCTGTGAGCGCAAGCCTGTCATCGGTGTGAGCTATAATCGCTAGGCCCCCGGCCTTTTCCTCTATGGTACACCGCTCGATGGCATCGGCTGAAAACATCATGCCCAATTCTTTAAAAGCGCCGTACAAGCGCGCTTTCCAGTCGCCCGTCTCGGCTTTGGCCGCAGCCGGAGGCGCGGCAGACGGGTGCGTTTGTGGTTTATGAGCGGCCGTGTTGCCTATTGCGGCCAGCGCTTCTTCGATTGCAACCAGGCGTCCGGCCTGCACCATGCGCAAAAGTCCGAGCTCCGTGTGCAGACGCGGTTGCGTGGAGCGCTGAAGATCACCATAGAGCTCTAGGGTCAGGTGCAGGTAACGGGTCAGATCCTCTTCGCTGAAGCCGGCCGCAATTTCAGCCAGGCGCCGACGCTCGCCGGGTGAAGCCGCAATCAGCCGGGTTTCCGGACCGGCTATTTTGGCCACTAGAAGATTCCTGAAATATCCGGCCAGCTCGCGGCAAAAATGCTGCATGTTGTGGCCGTTGCGTTCGAGCTCCGCCACCAGATCAAGCATACGATTTGAATCCGAGGCCGCAAGCGCAACCGTAACTTGTTCTAGTGCGTCCAGCGAAAGAATTCCAAGCAGCGCTCGCACCTCGGGACCGCGCAACTCCGTACCACAGCAGGCTATGGCCTGATCAAGCGCAGAGAGTGAATCCCGAATGCTCCCTTCGCCCGCTTGCGCCAGCACGGCCAGCGCTTCGGCGTCGGCCTGAATGCCCTCCTGCTCGCAGATGTACTTAAGGCGAGCCACAATCTCCTCAAACTCGACCGAGCGAAAGCTGAAGTGCTGGCAGCGAGAAGCGATGGTTGGAGGAATCTTATGCGCTTCGGTTGTGCAAAGCACGAAAATCACCCACTCGGGCGGCTCTTCGAGCGTCTTCAACAGGGCGTTAAAGGCCTCGCTGGTTATTTGGTGTGCTTCGTCGATGATAAAGACTTTGTAGCGGTCGCGCGCCGGCCGGTAACGTACATTCTCCCGCAGCTCGCGCATCTCATTTATGCCCCGGTTGCTGGCGGCATCGATCTCAATAACGTCGGGCGCGTTTCCGGCGGCGGTTTCCGTGCAACTTGAGCAGACCCCGCAAGGCGTGACCGTAGGCCCCTCGACGCAGTTCAGGCACCGGGCCAGAATGCGCGCTACGGAGGTTTTTCCGGTTCCCCGCTGGCCGGAGAAGATGTAGCCGTGAGCCGTGCGGTTCTGCCGGATGGCGTTTTCAAGCGTCGTCCGGACATGTTCCTGACTCACCAACTCGGCGAAGGTCTGCGGCCTGTATTTCCTGGCAAGTACCTGATACATGGCGTCTAGAATTGTGCTGCCAGGCCCCGGGGCGCCCGCGGCACACGCGCTCTTCCGCTACCGTTGCTTCCTTCCGGACCTGGCGGGGTTTGCGGCTGCGCGTCGCACGGGACCCGGAGCCTGACAACTATCCATGCTAGCAGACCTCAGCCCGCGCGTTACCCGAGCTTTGCCGATGGGATAATAAAAGAAAGTGCCCAAAACCAAGGAACTTGAACAGAAGCTTCAGCGCACCGAGCAACAACTGCGTCTTTTTCAAAAGATCAGCCGCATGATGGTGCGCGACATGAGTTTGCCTGAAGTTCTCCAGGGCGTGGTAAACCTGGTGGTTGAATTCACCGGGTGCGATTCCTGCCTACTTTATTTGCTGGACGGAGATGAACTTGTGCTATGCGCATCCAACACGCCCCATCCGGCGGCTATCGGCAAAGTGCGCTTGCGGCTCTCGGAGGGCTTGACCGGCTGGGTGGCGCGCGAACGGCGCCTGCTGGCAATCTCCCGAGAGGCTTACAAGGATCCCCGCTTTAAAGCATTCGGCGACCTTCCCGAAGACAGTTTTGAAGCCTTTCTCTCAGCTCCGGTCGTAGCACGCAACCGCGTTGTGGGCGTTATTAATGTACAGCACAGGCAGCCGCACGCGCACACCGGCCATGAGATGGAAGTGCTCAGCACGGTGGGCGAACAGGTCGGCTCGCTTTTGCTGCTGGCGCGCATGTCGCAGCAGGAGATTGACGAAGCCAGCCATGCCCGGCTGGCGTTGAACATGCTGGTTCCACCTCGGCCGACGGCCAAGGCTTAACCCTGAATTCCCCGCAGGTGTTATTAAAACACAACAATTAGGTTATTTGTTTTATCCACACCTAATTCACTGCGGTCTGCCGGTAAGTAAAAGAAAATAATGGTGATATTTTCATAGGAAAACAGTCTTTCAGATGCCGATTATTATTGACTTTGTTTTCCTTTTGGAGCATGATTGAAATGGTTCCAAGAGGTTCACGGAACAGCAGGCTCGAGGAAAAGTAGCGAACCTGGCGCGATGATCCGCTTGCCCTTGAAAAAGCAAAGCAAGCGGGGAGCAAAAGGAAATCGGGCTTTTCCAAGAGCGGGCTTTTTGAGTGTCAGTCTTGCCGAGCGCTGTGATCCGGAGGGGCGAAAATCCCGAAGGGGAGCGGAAGCAGGATGGGCGCTTGAAACTGTAGTTTTGAACGATCCGTAACGGGTCTTGAATGTTGATGCTGACCGAGGCGGCGGCAACCTGAATCGGGCAGCGGAGTTCAAAGGCCGAACGGACGGATGGTTCAAATTGCAGAACGCCGACGCGGTAGACCGGGAGCGGTGATCCGGCCGCGGTTGGAAACAATCGCTGCCGGGGAGTGAAAGGTTGCCGTTAAGCGTTGGCCCGGGCTGGTTAGACTAGCAGGCGAAGCCTTGAGCAGTGAAGCCGGGTTAGCCAAAAGCAATCCGGTGGAGCAAAAAGGCTAGACGCTCAGTCTAGCGAGCTTCCATGTTCAAGCCTGGCGCGCAGGCTGGGGAACAGGCTGGGAAGTGGGTCACTTGGAACCATTTTTATTTTCATCGTTGTTGCACTGTTCTTCGTTTCTGGGCCTTGCAGCCATAGCCGCACTTGCTTTTCGCGAATAACGGTATTTCCTCTTGCGAAAGCTCACAAAATTGCAGCGACAGGACTCACAGCGCAAAGGCCTGGCGCCCAAAAACAACAGTAAGGATCTTTTTGCGCTAACCCGGTAATGGCTCGGGGACCAAGTAGATAGGACCATGTTCGCGCACTGGGGGCAGCGCGCATAAGGCAAGTCGGAGAACGACCATATCTTTCGAGTGAAGCGGGTTCGGCAATCCCGGCAACGGATTGGTCTGATTCCGGCCAGGCTATACAGGCGCTCTAACGGACTTCGCAGATGGGAGTAGCGAAGATTACGACTGCCGCAGTTCGGACAGCTAAACGTCATTTTCTTGAGGATAAGCTCCTTTGTGCGGCTACATATGTTTCAACATAGGATTCAAAAGCCTTGCCAAGCAGCACATGGGCATTCCCCGTCAAACGCAAGCGGATGCCCTCGATTTCGTAGACTGGCAACAGGTTTCGCGTGGTGGAAGTTATGAACACTTCCTCGGCTTGCTCCAGATCTTCCAGCCTGAAATCCTCTTCCACAATCGACAAGCCGGGTACATGAATCTCCGTCAGAAGAATTTCACGCGTTACGCCGGGCAGGCACCCGGAGCTCAGAGGAGGCGTGATGACTTTTCCGCCGCGCACCATGAAAATGTTGGCTGAGGTGCACTCGCTTACGTTGCCTTTTTCATTCAGCAGCAAAGCTTCGTCGAACCCTCGGGCTTGAGCTGATTCCAGCCAGCAAAGATTCATGGACCAGGACAATGACTTGGTGCCGGCAAACGTATATCCGGTATGGCGCGCTTGGGGAACCACCGCCAGCCGTGCTCCCTCTCCCCAGTCTTTCAAGTTCGTGGTGAGCGCAATGAGATCATAATCTCGCTCCAGTCCCGGCCCTTCCCAGTAGCCGCCCCGGTTTCGCACGACCACTACCCGAAGGGTTGCATTGCTGGCGCGGTTGGCCTCGATCAATTGATAAAGTGAATTGCGCATGGCGGAGGCGTCTTCGGGAAACGGCACATGCAGGAGGGCAGCGTCATGCTTCATCCGGTCATAATGGCGCTCCCAGGCAAACAGGATGCCCTCGGCCACGCGAATTGTGCTGAAAACGCCCCAGCCGGCCAGCAATCCGACCTGCCCCGGCGAGAGCACCCGGGAAGCCGCAGGCACAATGTGTTCGTTATGAAGTATGTATTCGTGCATTACTCACCCATTGTATTACGGCGAAATTGGGAGGAACGGATTTCAACTCCACATTGGGAACAAGGACGGGCGCGCGCGGCGAACCGCCAAGATCAAATCAGCAACCGTACGGCGTCGCGCCAGAAGCTTTTCGAGCAGCGCATCCAGCTCGTTCTCGTCGCCGTCCAACCATTGGCCTGGGATCTGCCTCCGGGCTGAATCCAAGACCGACTCAGGGAAGCCGGCGACCATATCCAGCCAGGGTTGAAAATCGTCCAGCGAGCGGACCCCCGCGTAAACTGCGGGGCGCAGCGCCAGCCCTTGCAAAGGCGTTCCGGTCAACTCCCAATTGGGCCCGTTAAAAAAATATCCCTGGTCGATCATGGAGGCAATGAAGCCAGACTTTCTCCCGGCCAAGCTACCTGCCTGGTCCCAAAGTTTCACTTGCGCGCGGTAGTAGACGGCTTGCCGGGCATCGGCATTCGAAAGCCATTTGTCTGCAACCAGTACCCCCAAGAAGTGGCGTAAGTTCAGCACTTGTCCGATCAGGCTGTCGGGCAGAAAATCAAAAACCGCCTGCCGTGCGGGATCACCTGGGAAGCGCGAACCGTAATGCCAACCCGGACGTACGGGTTCGCGCCTGGTTCCCAATTCCAGATATACTTCCGGATACGCGGCCAAGAATGCCTCGCTTAGGTTAACTAGGACTGGCTCAGGCGTGGTCACCTGCAAATTACGAAGCAGGTGCGCCCCGAGCATTTCGTTTATCAGTATTCTGCGGTGTTGGGGATTATTTAAGAACTTTACGACATAAAAACAACCGTCGTTTGCCTCAATCAAATAAGCTTGCGCTCCGCCTCTCATGCGGCGGATAGGGCGCCGCGCTTCTACAGGCATTCACTCCTGTTCTGCGGCGCCGGCTTTGCGGCGCTCGTTTCGTTCAATCTTGCGCACAAGGTCTGCTATTTCTTCCGGCTCTTGGCGACCGGCTTTTTGGCCGAGACCTTTTTAGCAGCCCTCCGTGCTCCCTTGGCGGCGGTTTTTGAAGCCGTCCGGGCGGCCGCCTTTTTCAACGGCTTTGCTGATTTCTTGCTTGCTTTTGCAGCAGTCTTCTTCACCGCCCGTGACGCCGGTTTTGCGGAAGCTTTTTTGGCAACTTTCTTCGCCTTCGCCTTTTTAGCTTTGGCCGCTGGCTTGGCTTTTTTCAGTGCGGCTTTAGCTGGCTTGTGGGCTGCCGGTTTTTTCGGGCTGACTTTCGCAGCGGGTTTCTTCTCAGGCATTGCCGCTTCCGGTTCGGTGACTTCTGCAGCCGGTTCGGCGGGGACAGCCGCAGGTTGAGCGGATTCTACGGGTACTTCCATTTCCGGCTCCATATCTAAATCTTCGTCCTCCTCATCCGGTCCATAAATATCCAGCTCGGACTCGATGTCTATGTGCTCTTCATCGTAGGCGTACTCATCCTCGTCGTCAAGGCCAAATAAGGAATATTTGAGCATGGCGTTCGCCTCCCTGGTCATGGTCAAGAACAGAATAGCTGATTTTTAAGCGAAGATAACTCCGACATCAAAAACTTTATTTAGCGGCCGGCGAAATCCTCCCGGTAGGTCTAGGAGCTGCGGCGGCAACCGTTACGGCGTTCGCTTGAGGCTTGCCGGTAGCCGAAGCAGGCTTCTTTTTGGCAGCCGAAGATGTTTGTGCCGCAGAACCGGTTTTTGTTCTAGATGCAATCTGCCGGGTCTGTTTTACGGCTTTAGCGGCTGAACTGGAACCCATCAGGGTACTGCGTTGCGGTGGCGCAGGAATAATCAACAGGCTACCAGGCGACGGCGTTTGATCGTTCAATGCATTAACCTCGGCAATCTTCTGGGGGGTCGTTTTGTATAGGCGTGCAAGAGATGCCAGCGTATCGCCTTCCGAGACCCGGCACAATCGCCACTCGGTTCGCCTGTCCGGCGGGATCAGACGCAGCGCGGCCACAACCGCCGGTCCGGAGCCTGCCGGCACATGCAAAGAATAACCGGCCGGTGCGACATTTGTGAGCAGAGCCGGGTTCAGGTCGCGGATCTCGCCCACGGAGCGGTCGGTAATGTCCCCAACCAGAGCCAGATGGACCGGGCTGTCAAGCTCGATGGTGGAATATTCAAGAGGTTGCTCCAGTTCGATTTCCTCTATTCCGAATTGGGCGGGATTCTTGGCCAGAATAACCATGGCCAGTATGATGGGGACGTAGTTGCCGGTTTCCTTGGGCAACGCGCCGCGCCGACGCAATTCCCAGAAATCGGCGTAGCCAGTTCGCTCAACTGCCCGCGCTACACAAAGCGGGCCGCAATTGTAGGCGGCCATAGCCAGATACCAATCGCCGAACTCGGTGTAGAGATCGTGCAAATGCCTGGCGGCGGCGCGGGTGGCTTTCTCAGGGTCGAGCCGCTCATCGTATTGCTTGGTTCTCTTCAGCCCGTACTGCTCGCCGCGGAATTGCATGAACTGCCACATGCCGGTCGCCTTCTTGCGGGAAATGGCGCGCGGGGCAAAGCCGGATTCAGCTTGCGCCAAATGGATCATCTCCTGCGGTATGCCTTCTTCATCCAGAATGCGGTTGATGAGCGGACGGTAGCGTCCGGAACGCCGCATTCCGTTAAGGAAGGTCTTACGGCCGCGCCCGTTTGAAAAATAGTCCAGATACCTGAGCACGTCGTCGTTGATTTCCAGGGGCAATTGCGAGACGGTTGCTCGAAGCTGCTCGGCGACCTGGTGGCGGAGCTTGGGATCGATCGGGAAGGTAAGCTCGGGAATCTCATCTAGCGGCGATTCCTCATACGCGACGTCCCCTTCGGCCTCTCCACTGGCCAAGTCGCTTAAATCAAGCTGGTGAACGGCTTCCACGATTTCATGTAGCTTTCGATAAATTTGTTGTTTGGCCGGGCCGGAAACCGTGCTGTTCAGCAGCGCCTCGACGGCTAAATCAAATTCCCGGCGAGCATCCTCCGGCTTGCCTTGGCGCAGCAAGCGCCGTCCTTCCTGAAAGTGCGCATCCGCCTGCCGTAGTAATCCAGCAACCGGCGACGGGTCGGGAAGCCGCTCTGGCATAGGGAACAGGAAAACCGGCAGCTCATGCGAATAATAGCCTACTGAATCAAACTCAGGAGGCTGGGATACATCCGGCGCCTGCTGATATGGGAGCGGGGGCGGCGCCGACGGCGAACGGTAGGCGCCCGGGCGTGTAGGAGTACAGCCGTAGAGAAAAGCCGCCAGAGGGATGAGAAGTAAAAAATGCAGTTGCGCTTTTATGCGCCGGGCGGTCATTAAATAAACCCTAAAAACGAGTCTTGGTTACATCTCAAAATTGCCAGAATAGCAACTCTAACCCATGGGTTGCGTCCAGGTCAAGATCTGATGACAAAAAGATGGGGGCGGAACACTATCCAGTCAAATCTGCCACTTCCTGCCTGCGGGATTTCTGCGGGGGTGGACCTCCCGGCGTAGGAGAAATTAAGGTGTAGACCTGAAATTGATTGCATCTTGACACCGATAGACAGATCCGTATACTTAAGTAAGCTGTAAAACGACCGTAATCACCCCCGGATGCGCGTGCGGCGGGGGGATGCGGACCTCCCCCAACCACTCCCCCGGAAAAGTTTTTATGCGGGGCCCGACTTGTGAGTCGGGGAGCCGGAGGCTTGGTCGAATTAATGACATTGGGGGCCAAAATTCGCTACCTTAAAGGGCATCCCGCTTTTCGTCGTGCGCCTGCCCTCACGCTTGCCCGGCTGAGTGCGTGGCGCATACATTGCGCTCTTAATCTTGCAGGCAACATAAAGCTGCCTAACGGCGGCAGGCTACGTTTGCCGGCCGAGTGGAAAGGCGTTGCAAAACTACTGTATGCCTTTCGCTCGAATTATGAACCGGAGCTCCACTACTTAATTCCCCGTTTGCAACCAGGCATGGTCTTTGTCGACGTCGGAGCTGCCTACGGAGTCTATACGGTGGCAGCCGCCCGGGCGGTCGGCCCAGCCGGACTAGTGCTGGCGTTTGAACCGGCCCTTAACACATTTGGCGCACTAACTAGGAATGTAGAGTTGAACGGCCTGGCGAACGTGCGCCTTTTCTGTTGCGCTCTCGCCGACCGTTCAGGCCGCACGCTCCTGTTGCATAACGCTGATCCCAGCCGTAACCGGATTTACTACGGCGAGGCTTGCGCGGGCGAAGGGGAAATGGTTGTGGTGGAGACACTGGACCAGATTTTGGAAGATTTGCAGGCTCCGCGTCTGGATGCAATAAAAATCGACACTGAGGGAGCGGAAGCTCTGGTTCTTGTTGGCGCTCGCAGGTCTTTAGAACGGTTCCGCCCCGCTGTCGTTTTTGAAGTCAATCCTGACGGTGCGCTCGCCCTGGGGTTACAGGGAACGGCTGCCTGGGGGTTTCTGGCGATGCTGCGCTACGGCTTTTTCAAAGTGCATCCAACAGAAGGGCTAATCAAACTGGATGAGCAACCTTCCGGCGGCAACGTACTGGCTTTGCCACTTTAGTTTCCATCGTCCATGAAAATTCTGATCTCAGCCTTCTCTTGCCAGCCTGGCCAGGGTTCCGAGCCCGGCGCCGGCTGGGGCGTGGTTAGCCAAGCTGCGCTGCGCCACCGTGTGGTTGTGCTGACGGACACGCACAATCGCCACGCCATACGCAGTGAGCTGGACCGGCGGCCGCTTCCCTCAGCTCATTTCGTTTTTCTGGGTTTCTCGCCGGGGTATGCGCATCTGGAAAAGAACAAGCTGCTCGGCTATGCCTACTATTTTCTATGGCAGTTGGCGGCTTTCAGGGTTGCACGCCGGCTGCATAAGAAGTTTTCTTTCGATTTGGCGCTGCATGCCACTTATGTAAACAGTTGGGCGCCGGCTCTGCTGGGCCGACTGGGAATTCCCTTCGTATGGTGCGCTGGCGTGAAACAAGTAACGCCCTGGCCGTTTTACTTTACCCTTTCACCAAAGAGCCGGTTAAACGAAATTTTAAGAACTCTGTCGGTCAAATGGATCGGCGCCCTTACGGGTGCTCTGTGCATCCCGAGCGGAGCGGTGATTCTGTCGTCGTCTGGGGCCGGCGCCTGGCCCAAAAATGCTTTAGTTCAAAAATTCCCGATCGGTGCTCTGGAGGATTCCGAAATGGCTGCGCTTGGTGCGCTTCCCTTTCGCGAAGGGGAGAGCTTAAGAGTGGCTTCGATAGGGAGGCTACTCGGCTTAAAAGGCTTCGGCCTAGGGCTTATGGCCTTCTCCCGGCTTTTAGAGGAACATCCGGCGAGCGAGTACTGGATCGTAGGGGAAGGTCCGGAGAGGCAGTGGCTTGAAAAAATGGCCGCCAGGCTGGGTTGCTCTCACCGAGTCAGGTTCATGAATTGGATGCCCAGGCATGAGCTGTTTTCCTTACTCGCTCAAGTGGATGTTCTATTGCACCCCAGCTTGCACGAACAATTCGGGTATGTAGTGCTCGAAGCCATGGCGGCAGGACGTCCTGTAGTTTCGCTGGCCGCAGGGGGTTCGGAGGTGCTAGCCGATTCGGGCGGGGGAATTGCTGTGCAGGTTACTTCGCCGGAGCAGGTGGTTGCCGACCTTTACAAGGCCCTGAGTGAACTGGCGGCAAACCCGGAATTTAGGCGGCAGGCCGCCATTCGGGCGCGTCAGGCGGCCCGGCGAAATTGGAGCTGGGGAACGGTCGGCCTGCGCCTGGAGGCAATTTATAGGGAAACTGCTATGAGGCTTCGGCACATTGAGTTAGGCGAGAATCCGGAATCTTCCGCAACTTTCGAGGCGCCGCGCGCGACGAGCAAACGGTCACAACCGCTTGCTGCGCCTCCCGATGCAGCCTTGGACTGCGACACGGTTTCACCCAGCGAGTGTGATTTTCAACCGAACGGTGCAATCTAGCTGAAGGTTTCCGGTAAACGCGAGCGTGGAGGCCCCGACCGGGAATGGGGAATAAGGTGGCGGCAAAAGTCACAGGGCGCATACAAGCCGGCAAGACTGTAAGCGGGCCGAAACTTGGATTTTGGGCGCTTGTGGACCAAGGTTTGGTCAGTGCAGGGACATTTTTTGCAAATGTCGTTTTAGCTCGAAACCTGACGCCGGATGACTACGGTCGTTACGCTCTGTTTCTGTCAGTTTTTCTTGCGCTAAACGCTGCGCATACTTCGCTGGTCATCTACCCGCTAACCACCAGCCCTGCGGCTCAGCATCGGCGGAACCTGCAACAGGAAACAGCCGCCGCCTTATTTTTAACGCTGGTTTTATTTGCGCCGGCTGTTGCCGTAATGGCCGCTTTCGGATCGTACAAAGCGCCCTGGGCAATGTTGATGGCTGCATCGGCGGCCACCCTGGGCTGGCAGATTCAGGAGACTTTACGCCGCGGCTTAATGGCCGGCTTGCGGCATAAGCAGGCGGTGTGGGGAGATGCGTTGAGTTATCTGGGGCAGGCGGTCCTAATTTGGGTGCTGGTCCGGGCAGGTTTCAGGGACCTCAGCCACGCATTTCTTGCCATGGCGGTAACCTCATTGGCGGCGGCTTTGCTTCAAGCCGTGCAACTTGGTTTGGGAGGAGTATCAGTAGAGGCTCTTGTTGCTTTTGCCCGGTCGGCATGGAAGCTGGGGGGCTGGAATCTGGCAGCAAGCGGCGCCGGAATACTCTCCAGCCAGGCATATGTTTGGATCCTAGCGGCATTTCATTGTCCGGCCGAGTCCGGCAAATTGTTGGCGGTGCTGGCGGTATTGGGTCTTAGCCATCCGCTTTTATTCAGCCTGGGTAATTTATTGACGCCCGCCGCTGCGATATCTTCACGTCAGCAGGGAAAGCGCGCAGCGTGGAACGCAACCGGCCGTTACTGGAAGCCGGTCATGTTGTTGACCGGTGCTTATTTGACTTTTTTGCTGGTTATGCCGTCGCCTGTTTTACGGCTACTTTACGGAAGGCGATCGGATTACTGTGGGCTAAACTCAGAATTGCGCTTGGGTGCAATTGCCTATCTACTGATGTTTGCCACTCAGAGGCACTTGCACTATCTGGCCGGATTGCGCAGGGTAAAAGATGTTTTCGCCTTTCAGGTGAGTGGGGCCGGCGCCGGTCTGTTAGCAGGCCTGCCGCTTATGAAGTTTTTCGGTGTGATTGGCGCATGTGCCGGCATGTCTGTTTGCAACATAGCCAGGCTATTGAGTGGATACGCCCTAACTAGAAGGTTGCAGGAAAGCGCAGCGGTGAACGAGCCGTCCCGGCCCGGCCGAAACGCGCTTGCATTCATCGTAAAAACTTCCCAATGAATAAATTCCTGATTCTGGCCACCGCCCTGCTGGTTTGGGGACCGCCGCGAATGAGGCTTACGCCGCGTCCGTTGGATGCTGTCTTTAGCGATCCGTCCGCCATGGACCTTATCGCCTTACTCCAAGTGGCATTTCCCTTTGTTGCGGCGCTGGCCGTTGCGGGTGCGGCTGCTCAAAGGGGATTGGAAAAGCCGCCCCTGCCTGCGCTGGTTCGCAAAAAAGTTCTGCTGCCGTATTTGGTCTTCTTTGTTTTTGCTTTGCTTTCAGCCACGTATTCCGTTTACCCGCTTTATACGTTCTTTTATGCCGCCAAGGCGTTGATCGCACTAATTGCCGTAGCAATGCTGGCGGGCGAAGCCTTTTCCATTTCTTCGGGCTATAAGATTCTTCGTATTTATTATGGGGTCATACTATTTCAGTGGTTTTTAATTATTATTTTATTTTTCATTGATCCATATCTTGTAGGAACAGACATAAAAGGAGTCGGCTACCGCTTGCATGCAGCGCTGTTCGGCGATTATGGAGCTTCTGCCGCATTATTAGGGTTTCTTTTTCTGCTGTGTTTTTTGCACACTCGGCTACTAAGAAACAAAGTATTCTGGATTGCGCTTTATATGATCTCAGTATACTTTGTCTTCCTCAGCCGAACGCGATCAATGTTCGGCGCGGCGGTGGCCGGTCTGTCGATCCTGATTTGGTTGAACATGAACGGCTGGAAAAGAATTGCGGTTGTCACTGTTTTACTGGCGACTTTCTGTGCGGTTTATAGCCTCGGCTTGGATGAGACCATTATTGCATACGTGATGCGCGGCCAAAACACAGCCGCCTTTCTGTCTTTGACCGGGAGAACGTACGCCTTCGAGCATCTTTTGGCCGCCTGGAGGGAGGCCCCGGTCTTCGGGCATGGGTTTGCGGCGGGGAGTCGGTACTATTTGATGTCGTTCGTATATGATTACGGCCTGGGCATCGGAGCTGCTCATGATGCGCTATCGAAAGTTTTGGTCGAATTGGGCCTAGCCGGAGCGGGCCTTCTTTTGTTAAGCGTTGTTTGCGTTTCAATACGGGTTGTTTTAGCGGTGCGCCGAGCAAAAAGCTACGGCGATTCCTATCGACTGGCGCAGCACTCTGCAATTCTTCTTATGTATTCGCTGGTTTCTAGCGTGGTAGGGAGCGGGGTTGCAGATGTGTGCTTTCCTTTTATTATATGCGCCGCCTGTGCCGAAATTGTGTTGAGACATATAAAGCGCGAAGAATTATTGTCTACTATTGCGGAAAAATATCGCTTTGTACATGTTGCTAAATCTTACGCATGCATATAAGAGCGCGAAAAGTATGGAAAGTAACTGCCGACTGTCGTTGGTTATACCGAATCTGAACCAGGGCAGGTTTTTGGAGGAAACGTTAAAAAGCGTATTCGGGCAACTGGATGTGCGACCGGGGGAGCTGGAAGTCATTATTATCGACGGCGGGTCTTGCGATGGCAGCATCGGAATAATAGAAAAATACGCCTCTAGGGTGTCCTATTGGGTATCAGAGCCGGATCGCGGGCAGACGCATGCGCTAAAGAAAGGATTTGCAGCCGCCAAAGGCGACATTATGGGCTGGTTATGCGCCGACGACTTACTGGAACCGCACACTGTAAGAGAGGTTCTCGATTACTTTGACAGGCATCATGACGTTGACTTTGTTTTCGGGGATGCCCTGTGGATAGACATCGACGGGGCTGTGCTGAGACCAAAACGGGAAATACCTTTTTTCTGGTTTACATGGCTGTTTGATCACAATTACATTCCGCAGCCGTCGGCTTTCTGGAGGAGAGGGCTGTATGAGGAGGCAGGGGGGCTGGATGAAAGGTTTCAGCTTGCAATGGACGGAGACCTGTGGTTTCGTTTTGCTTGCATATCGAGGCCACGGCATGTACGAAAAGTATGGTCAAGAATGCGGCGCTACCCCGAACAAAAGAATCAGCGGTTGAGGGCAATAAGTGATTATGAGGATGAGATAATTCGTAGGCGCATAAAATGGTATCCACGAAATAGATATATACGCACTACAATTCATTATGTTGCGCGGGGGCTTAGAGTAATGGGGAAGGCTGTGCTGGGTAGTTACTGGTAAGACCGGGCGCTTGCCGGTCCGATGATGCAGAAAGGATAGCGAAAAGTGCGCATTATTGCTATTCATAACCGTTATAGGATGCGCGGGGGTGAGGATGAGTCATCTGATGCCGAAATCACCCTTCTGGCCAAGCGAGGACATGAAGTTCTGGGGTTGATCGAAGACAATGCTTCGTTTGGTCGATGGGAATGTTTACGCGTCGGGTGCGAATCTATCTGGAACCACCGGGCTTACAGGAAAGTCCGGCAGCTCGTGGCCGATTTCCGGCCGGATCTGTTGAAAATTCATAATTTTTTCCCGTTGCATTCGCCTTCGACGGTCTACGCGGCCTCTGCCTTGGACGTCCCGGTAGTGATGACGCTACATAATTTTCGGCTTATTTGCCCGGGTGCGGGTTTTTTCCGCAAAGGGGAAGTTTGTGAAGACTGTTTGGGAAAGTTCGTTCCTTGGGCCGCACTGGCGCATGCGTGCTACCGTGGCAGTCATTGCGCATCTGCCGCCGTTGTAGTTATGAACATGTTGCATCAGGCGGTGGGAACATGGAAGTCGCGGGTAAGCCGCTACATTGCTCCCTCTGAGTTTGCCCGGCGAAAGTTCGAACAGGCAGGTTTCCCGCAAGAAAAGCTGGTAGTTAAGCCGAATTTCCTGCTGAATGACCCAGGGGTAGGCCTGGGAGAGGGTGGTTTTGCCCTCTTTGCTGGGAGGCTTACGGCGGAAAAGGGGCTCCAATTGCTTCTTGAGGCTTGGCGCATTCTTGGCGGCCGCCTGCCGCTGCGAATAGCAGGCGGCGGACCTATGTTAGGTGAGGCGCAAAGGGTGGCCGAGAGCTTGCCAAATGTCGAGATTCTCGGACAGCAACCCTACCAAAAGGTTTTACAGCTTATGGGAGAAGCACGAGTCGTAATTGTGCCCTCCATTTGGTACGAGACCTTCGGCAGGGTGGTTATTGAGGCCTTCGCCAAGGGCACTCCGGTGATTGCTTCAGATTGCGGGGCCCTGCCGGAACTGGTGAACCACGAACGCACCGGACTGCTGTTCCGTCCCGGTGACGCTAGTGATCTGGCAAGTAAGGTCGAGTGGTTTCTTAGCCATCCGCGGCAGGCGGAGCAGATGAGGCGGGAGGCCCGTGCCGAATTCCTGGCCAAGTATACGGCCGAACGCAATTACCAGGCCTTGATGGAGATCTACCAAGGTGTTATCGCAGGACGGCCAGTCGCCACCCAGCCCCGCCCGGCAGTCGTACGAGCTGCTGGGCATGCGGGTTGATGCCACAAGCTACCGGGAAAGCACGTCGAGAATCATCGGCTGGGCGCGCGCGGCCGAGTCGCGATACGTCTGTTGCGCCTCGGTCAACAACGTGATGGAGGCTTTTGATTCATCCAGCTTCCGCCGCGTCATGAACCAAGCCGATCTGGTGACGCCTGACGGCATGCCGCTGGTATGGGGGCTGCGACTGCTGGGCGCGCGCAACGCCACCCGCGTTTACGGGCCGGATCTCACCTTGCGCACGCTTGCCGTCGCAAGGCTGACGGAATTGCCGGTTGGTTTCTATGGCGGATCGCCGCTCGCGCTTAACCGCCTGCTTGATTTCGCAAGACGGGAATTCCCCGGGTTGACGATAGCCTACGCCTATTCGCCCCCGTTCCGCGAACTGACGCCGGCCGAGGATGCCGACCTGACGCGTGAGATTCTAGAATCGGGCGCTCGCATACTCTTTGTCGGCCTGAGCACGCCAAAACAAGAGATATGGATGGCCGCACATCGCGGGCGCGTGCCCGCAGTCATGCTCGGCGTCGGAGCGGCTTTCGACTTTTTAGCCGGCCTGAAGCCACAAGCGCCGGTTTGGATGCGCCATGCGGGGTTGGAGTGGTTATTCCGGCTGTTTTCCGAGCCGCGCCGTCTGGCCCCGCGCTACTTACGGCACAATCCCAGATTTCTCGCTTTTTTTACACTGCAACTGCTTAAACTGCGGGAGCACTGGTAGTGGCTACTACGGCTTTAGCATCGCGCATAAGATCGGTTGAGCAAGCGATTGAGCAGGGTACGCCGGCGCCGGCCCGCCCGATGGTAACCTCGGCTGTACTTGCGGCCGGCGATGCCTTAGCTCTTTTGGTTGCGGGCTGGTTGGGCTACCTGAGCTGGAGCCGGGTGAACAGCACGATTGGTCCGGAATTCTTCTTCCAGCTTGCTCCGGCGCTGGCTGTATCGCTGGTGGTTTATGCCGGCGCCGGGCTTTATCCCGCAGCGGGCCTGAGTCCGGTCGAGGAATTGCGGCGCATTATACTGGGCACAACCGCGGTTTGCCTGATTTCAACCACCGCCTTGTTCCTGTCGAAGGAATCGGCCTTGTATTCGCGGGGGGTGTTTGTTTCCTCCTGGTTCATTGCTTCCATGCTGGTGCCGGTAGGACGCTCCTTGATGCGGCGTTATTTGTCGAAGCGTGCCTGGTGGGGCGTGCCGGTGGTGGTGATTGGATCTGGGCCGATTGCTCGGAGGTTGGCCGAAAGCCTGGCCGAAAAGCCTTCCTACGGGCTCAAGCCGGTGGCTTTTTCGGAGGGATGGCTGGAGGCAAGAAGCGCACAGGAACCGGTCACCGGAGTGCTGGAACTCTTTTCTGAGCAGGCGCGCCGACAACATTGGCGTATTAAGACCGCCATACTGGCTCCGAACGGCCTGAGCCCCGACAAGCTTCGGCAATTGCTTGAACGTCTGGAAACTTCTTTTGAACGGTTGATAATCGTGCCGGACGTCATTGGGTTACCCAGCCTGTGGGTTTCGCCGAAGGACCTCTCCGGGGTGCTCGGTCTGGAGGTCCGGCAAAATTTGCTCGTGCCGGCAAACCGGTGGATAAAGCGGGCTATGGACCTGGTGCTGGCCTCGCTGGCGGCGGTGATTTCCCTACCGCTGGTGGCGATTGCCGCCATCTGGATCAAATGCGCCAGCTCCGGCCCCGTCTTTTTTGTGCAGCAAAGGGAAGGACTCCGGGGTAAACCGATTAGGGTGCGGAAACTCCGCACCATGCATCCTGATGCTGATGCCCTGCTGTTGCGCCACCTGGCGGCCGATCCTGAAGCGCGCCGCCAGTGGGAACGGCACTTTAAGCTCAGACGGGATCCGCGGGTCATTCCGGTTATCGGGACTTTGCTGCGCCGCACCAGCCTGGACGAGGTGCCGCAGCTTTGGAGCGTATTGAAGGGCGAGATGAGCCTGGTCGGACCCCGCCCGTTCCCCTTTTATCATTTGGATAGGTTTGATTCTTCCTTCCGCACCTTGCGCAGGCGCGTGTTGCCCGGACTCACCGGTCTTTGGCAGGTTTCAGCCCGGAGTGACGGAGACCTGGAAGTCCAAGAATCTCTGGATACTTACTACATACGCAACTGGTCGTTGTGGCTTGATCTTTACATTCTGGCCCGGACCGTTTGCGCCGTGCTCTCCGGCAGAGGTGCCTACTGATGAAGGCGAGGAAGTTTGACCGGCGGCGGGCGGCTGCGTTATCCTTTTATTCAATAAAGACCTAGAAGGAGATAGTGCGCCTCAATGGCCAACACTTTTTCGGCGCTTAAACGAGCACGCCAAGCCAAAACCCGTACCATGTTCAACCAGCGGCGGAAAAGCCGCCTGCGGCACGCAATCCGCAAGCTGCGCCGCCTGCTGGAAAGCAAAGATATTGAGGGGGCTAAAGCCCTCCTGCCTCAGACTTTTTCCATCATTGACCGTGCAGCCAAGTGGGGGATCATAAAGAAGAACACCGCGGCGCGCTACAAATCCCGCCTGACTCACCGACTGAATGCGCTCAGCTCAAAGGCGGCGTGAGCGTTTCCTCGGCGCGGCGGGCAGTGTGCCCCATTTTAATTTCTTTCTTATAGCGTCAGTAGTAGCACCAGCGTCGTTTTGCGCTGTCGATCCTACATTCTTTGCAGAAAGTAATTGAACCGCCTCTCATGCGCCAGCGTGGTAAGTGGACCATGTCCCGTAATGACGGTGGTCTCTGGCGCTAGCGGTAGGATCTTCTCGCGCAAAGAAACCAGTATTTGGCGCGAGTCCCCTCCCGGCAGATCCGTCCGGCCGATGCTCTCCCGGAAGAGCGTATCGCCTGCAACAAGCAACCTTTCCGATGGGGCCCAAAGCGAAATGCTGCCCGGTGTGTGGCCCGGCGTGTGCAGCACGCGGAACTCAAGATTTCCAATCTTAATTTGGTCGCCGTCCTCGAGCGTAGCTTCAATGTCGACCGGTTCCGGCATGGGCATTCCCAGCCAGGCGGCTTGCTCGCTAATCCGGCTTAGGACCGGATAATCATGTCTGTTAAGCATGACGGGCGCCTGGGTGGCCCGTTTAAGCCCGGCTGCTGCTCCCACATGGTCGACGTGCCCGTGAGTCAGTAAGATAGCTTTGATCGTTAACCTGTGCCTGTTGACGGTTTCCAGAATTGAGGGCAAGTCTGCTCCGGGGTCTACTACGATTCCTTCATGGGTTGCCTCATCTGCAAGAACGGAGCAGTTGCACGCCAGCGGTCCCACTGCGAGCACCTCTTGGATCATACTTCTATTGTCGTGTTTTTTGATACTGGCAGAATTCCAAAGAAGGCGACCATGTAAGAATTGCAGGCCTGCGAAAATATTTCGGCAACGGTGACTGAAAAACCATCGGTTAGTTTGCGAACACGTTGGAAAGAAAAATGCTCGAAACTACTAGTGGAGGCACGTCATGCGAAGAACAAGATTAGCAGTATTGGCAGTAGCATTTGTCGCGGTTTGGTTTCTCAGTGCAGGATGCAGCCGGAGTCCCCAAGCCGAGCAACAAGTCTCGACCCAGCCGGTTTCTCAGCCGCAGACGGCGCCGCAGGAGCAAGCGCCGGCAGCCCAGCCCCAGCCGGGCTCCAAGACTGCGTCCAGACCGGCGGCGACAACTCCTACCCAGCGCCGGGCGGAGCTGCCGGCTTCGGTTTCTCAAGCGCCTGCGCCCAAGCCGCAGCTCGTAATACCTGCCGGAACACAGCTTGAAATTCGGACTACAACGAAGATCTCAACGGCAACCCACAAAGCCGGTGACAGTTTTGAGGCCAGTTTGGCGGCTCCGCTGGTGGTTGAGGGCCGGATGGTGGCGGAAAAAGGAGCCACGGTAACAGGGAGGATCGTCGAGTCCGATCCCGGTGGCAGGATCAAAGGGGTGGCAAGCATCCAATTGCAGTTGACCGGTCTGAGGACCGCAGCGGGCAGGGACATAAAGATCTCAACCAACACGATTGAACGAGAAGCGGCCACCACCAAAGGCCAGGATGCAGCTAAGGTCGGCATCGGCGCCGGCGTGGGCGCAGCCATCGGGGCGCTGGCCGGTGGAGGAAAAGGAGCTGCAATCGGCGCTGCGGCTGGCGCAGGCGCCGGAACCGGCGCTGTGCTCGCTACTCGCGGCAAAGCTGCTGAGGTGCCGGCAGAAACTAGGTTGACTTTCAAGCTCAGCGAGCCGGTAAGGGTTCCCGAGTAATAATAAGGGTCATCTACGGCTCCGTCGGCGCCCGGTGCCGAGCGGCTCGGCGCAAGTCCTCCAGAACCTGAATCGGGATATTTAGATTGAAATTTATTCCGGTCCCAAGATTGACGTCCGCCTTGCGATCGCCGTGAAAGTCGGATCCGCCGCTAACTAGCAGGCCGCGTGATTGAGCAATCCCTAACAGAAGTTTCTGCTCTTCGGCTGAATGCTCGCTGTGGAAAACCTCTATGCCGTCCAACCCCTGGGCCGACAGCTCTTCAAGAATTTCTTCAAGCATTCCGAAGTCGTTTTTGACCAGTCTTGCCGGATGGGCCAGCACCGCCAGCCCGCCTCCTGCTCGCACCTGCTCGATGGCTTCGGCTGTAGAGGGAGCGTGGCGTGGCGCATACGCCGGAGCATTTTCGCCAATGTATCGTTTGAAGGCCTCTGCGAGGCTTGAAACGTAGCCCTTTTCTACGAGCAGCTTGGCAAAATGGGGACGGCCGGTGATATTTCCGCCCAGTTCCTCGACTTCCTCAATCGTCACAGCCAGACCCAGTGACCGGAGTTTTTCGACCATCTCCCGATTTCGCCTGTTGCGATCCTCGCGTATCCGATTAAGCCAGTAGTGAAACCCCGCTCGAGCCGGCCCGTCAAGGAAGTATCCGAGCAGATGGACGTGGGGGACCGGCGGGTGGCCTTTGCGGAGGTGGCGTGTGCTGATTTCTATTCCGCAAACCAGATCCACGCCCAGTTGTAAGGCGTGCGGTTGAGCCGCGAGGAAACCGTCCAGTGTGTCGTGGTCGGCGATTCCGACGGCTTCCAGCCTCAGGCGCTGCGATTCCTCAACAAGCTGCTCAGGGCTCCAGGTTCCGTCTGAGGCGGTAGTGTGGGCGTGTAAATCGATCATCGCGGGCCGGCTCCGGTTTCGGGATTAAACTCGAAAAGCTGGCCGACCACCCTGACTCTGAGACGGCTGCCGGCAGGCGGGCGGCCGCGCAAAGGAAAGAACAGTGCCCCATCGGTTGATTCACCGGGCTTAAGTTTAACCTCGACAAATGCTATGGCCGAAGCCGCGGCAGCGGCTTTCAGCCGGGTGTTGGTGACCTCGGCCAGGGCCGCTTGCCGACGCTGCTCGTATCCGCTGGTCGACTTGAACCGGGCCAGCCCGTACAAACCCATCTCGTAAGTAGACACCAGGCGTATGACGTCGTTGCGTCCGGCGCGTTCTAGAAAACCCCTGACCACCTGAGATGCGGCGCCTGCCCGGACCTCTCGCCCATCAGGCAGCCTGAAGGCAAAGTCCTCGGGACGGATTACGCAAACAGCTTCTGATCCGTTAGTTACGGTTGCCTGCACAATCGAGTACTCGCGCACTTGCACAGGCAGGTGCGCGTACATGATAGTCAGGCCGTTTCGCGACAGGGCTTGATAGTTGAGGCCGCCGGATTCAAACTCTATGACTTGCGCGGTTGCAGCAACCGACACCATTATGCCGGCCGCCCATATCCGCAAAAGGCGAGACATTCCCAAATTTCATGATAATGACTTTCGCGTGTTGAAAGCCACAACCGGCGCGCATATTCGCCGGTTAGCCGAACAGACGGTTAAAAAACTCTCTGGTTCGGGCTTGAATTTGAGCTAGTTCAACGTCCAGCGGCTGGTCGTGCAAATGTTCCGGCGTCCAGCGGCGCACCAGTTCACTGAGGTTTTCAAGTTGCGCGGGTGAGCTGGGAAGATCCCCTTCGGTGTGTCCGGTGCTGACCCTTAGGGCGTGGTCCACGGCCCTGTAGAAAACCGCGGCATCGCGGAGGAATTCGGCATCGGCCGGCTCCAGGTGACCCATTTTTTCGAGAACGTCAATGCGCGCCGGCGTGTTAAGCACTTTATAGAAGATTCCGGCTCCTTTGAGGCGCAGATACATCAGGGCGAAGTCGATGTCATAGTAGCCCCCGCGGCCGGCTTTGAGCGGGTTGGCCCGGCCCTGCTCGCGCTCCAGGCGCATTCGCATCTCAGCCAGGGCCTTTCGCGAGCGGCCTCCTTGCCCGTAACGCCGCCAGTCCAGATCTTGCAGTGAATGCAGGAATTCAGTGGCTCGCTCCAGATCGCCGGCCACCGCACGCGACTTCATGTAGGTTATGCCTTCCCAGGCTTGAGCAGATCGCGTGAAATACTCGCGATAACCGCTTTCAAGCTGGACCAGCGGCCCCTCCCGGCCGTTGGGACGCAGGCGCGTGTCGACCGCAAAGATCATTCCGGCGCCGGTGTAAGCGGTAAGGATTTCTATGAGGCGCTCGGCTACCCGTGTCCAAAACGGCAGATTATCGGCTTCTTCGTCGGCCAGCACGAAGATCAGGTCCGCGTCGCTGGCCAAATCGAACTCGCGCATTCCAAGCCGCCCCAGGGCGATGGCCATCAATTGTCCGGCAGGTTTCAGAGAAGAGGAGGCCAAACCGCCGGCTTCCGCCGTCTGGGTGATGGCCAGATCGTATGCCGCCCTTATTACCGTATCCGCCAGCTCGGAAGTCCGTTCCAAGGTGTCAAAGATCGGCGCCGACAGACAAATGCTCTCCGCTTGTATCCGAAACATCTCCCGCTGAAAGTAGCGACGCAAATCTTCTGCGCTTGCCCCATATGGTACGGGCCCAGCCGGTTCCTGAAGGCGGAGCATCTGTTCCAGCAGTTCTGGCGTACGAATGAGTTGGTCGGCGAAATAAGGGCTGTGTTCGAAAATGTCGATTACGCGGCGTGCTGTCTCGGCGTCCCGGTCCAGCAGTTCGAGTAGCGGCGGTTGCGGCAGTATCAACTCCAGAAAATGCTCAAATTGCTTCCGGCTGCGGAGCAGGCGTTCGCCTTGAAGAACAGCGGCCAGACCCGGCGCTTTTTGATCCAGAAATCGAATTAAGTTCGAGGCGGGAACCGGAGATGGAACGGCAGCCTGGTCGCAGGTGATTCTTTCAATGCCGTCTGAGGCGGTGGTGATTTCGTAATAGAGCGGCTGCTGTGCGTGCACAACGCGTTCGTAAATGTCCTGCACTTCCTCCAGATGTTGATTGAGCCGGCGCAGCAGCAAATCCGCCGAGGGCGGCCCGCCCAGCTCCGAAGCGGGCATCTTGCGCGCTAGAATCTCCAGTTCGGCCGGATCGACCGGCAGCTCGTGAGTCTGAGCGTCATCGGCGCATTGCAGGCGATGCTCCAGAATCCTTAGGAACTGATACGCGGAGGCCAGCCGGCTGTACTCCGCATCCGATAGCAAGTTTTTATCGCGTAGCCGGAACAGCGCCAGCAGGGTTCCTCCGTAGCGCACCCATGGCTCGCGGCCTCCGTGCAGGCGTTGCAGGCACTGCACAAGAAATTCGATGTCGCGAATCCCGCCTCGGGCCAGCTTTATGTTGAAGCCGGCCTGGCGGGTGCTGCGGGCTGCCAGTTTCTCGCTGAGGCGCTCGCGCGTAGCCGACATGGACTCAATCGCTGAAAAGTTGAGCGTTGTCGAGTACACACGTGGCTCTACGGCATCTAGTAGCGTCCTTCCCAGAAGGTGATCTCCGGCTGAGACGCGCGCTTTGATCAGCATTTGCAGTTCCCAGTCGCGAGCCCGGGTCAGGTAATAATTCCGCATGGCGTCGAGCGAAAGGCAGACGTCTCCGGTGCGTCCTTCTGGGCGCAGGCGAAGGTCCACGCGGTAACAGCGCCCTTCGGGGCTGTACTCGGAAAGCAGTTCAATGACGCGGTTGGCAAACCGGCGGTAGAAATCGTGGTTCTCAATGACGGCGGGACCTGTGGTTTCGCCTTGTCCTTCGTACATGAACATCAGGTCGATGTCCGAGCTGTAATTCAGTTCACGGCCACCCAGCTTGCCGAGTGAAAATACGGCGAAACTACATTCATGCACGGCGCCGTCTTCATTTCTAACTAAGGGCGCGCCGTAACGCTGGCACAGTTCCGAGCGCACAGTCCGGCAGCTCACCTCCAGGATGGCGTCAGCCAGATTAGACAATTCCTCGACCGTTTCAGCCAGGGTACAGTAGTTTTGCGCATCCCGGATAAGGATTCTCAGCAACTGCCTCCGACGAAAACGCGCCAGCATCGCAGTGGAAGGCCGGTCGCCGGCATCCGGATCGAGGAAGCGTTCCTCCTCAAGCAGATTTTCAAGCAACTGCCGGTATTCTTCCATGCTTCGAACCCGCTCCAGATCTTCCGCATTCAAGAGTTCTTCGAGCCATTCCGGATTGCGTAGCACGGCTTCGGAGAGAAAACGGCTGTAGGAAAAAACTGTGATCAGGAAAGGCAGGCCGGCCACCGATGAAGTCAGCCTGCGGAACGCGTCCGGCCGCTCTTCCTGAAGCCGTCCCAGCATGTATAGCGCCTGCTCGGGGTCGGGCGAGGCGACCAGAAGCGAACGCATACCGGCTTGGACTTCCTGAGGAGTGGTACGCTCTATGGCTCTGATGAGTTGGGAAACGCGGGAGGGATTCTGGAAGTTGATTCTTTCAAGGAGCCGCCGCATCTGGCCGGAGGCGCATAAGCGCCGCATCCGATTATAGCTTGTTCCATAGCCGGAGCGATCCGGGGCGCACCGGCCGCGCCCCGGAGTGGCGGGAAATTTAGATGTCGTAATACAGAGCGAATTCGTAGGGGTGAGGCCGCAGCCGTACGGCTTCAGCTTCGTATTTCCGCTTGTAGTTGATGAAGGTTTCCAGCAGCTCTTCCGTAAAGACATCCCCCTTCAGCAGGAAAGCGTGGTCTTCCTCCAGGCAATCCAGCGCTTCGTCCAGCGAAGCCGGCATCGAGGGGACATTCTTCATCTCTTCGGGCGAAAGGTCGTAAATGTCCTTGTCCAGCGGCTCGCCGGGATCGATCTTGTTGAGCACGCCGTCCAGGCCGGCCATCATCATGGCGGCGAAAGCCAGGTACGGATTGCAGGATGGATCCGGAGGCCGGAACTCAACCCGCCGCGCTTTAGGGCTGGCCGAATACATCGGGATCCGGCAGGCGGCCGAGCGGTTGCGCCTCGAGTAAGCCAGATTCACCGGCGCCTCGTAGCCCGGCACCAGGCGCTTGTAGCTGTTGGTGGTAGGGGCGATTATGGCCGAAAGGGCGCGAGCGTGCTTCAGCAACCCGCCGATGTACCATAGGGCTAGCTGGCTCAAGCCGGCGTACCCGTCCCCGGCGAATAGCGGCTTGCCTTCCTTCCACAGGCTCTGGTGCGTGTGCATGCCGCTGCCGTTATCGGCGAAGATCGGCTTGGGCATGAAAGTAACGGTCTTGCCGTTCCGGTGGGCCACATTGCGCACGATGTACTTGTAAAGCATCATATTGTCGGCCGATTTGACCAGCGTGTTGAAGCGTTGATCAATTTCGGCCTGGCCTCCCGTTGCCACTTCGTGATGATGGCACTCGACCTCTAGGCCGCAGCGGATCATAGTCAGAATCATTTCCGTCCGCAGCTCTTGGTAGTGATCGGTGGGCGGCACCGGGAAGTAGCCCTCTTTGTAGCGCGGGCGGTACCCCAGGTTGTTCTCACGACGGCCCGAATTCCAGCGGCCTTCTTCGGCGTCGATGAAGTAATAACCGGAGTGCTCGTTTTGGTCGAAGCAAATATTGTCGAAAATGAAAAACTCAGCTTCGGCGCCGAAGTAAGCCGTATCGGCGATGCCCGTGCTCTTCAAGTACATTTCGGCCTTCTTGGCGATCCAGCGCGGGTCGCGCTCGTAGTGCTGGCGGGTTATGGGATCCACCACGTCGGCGAGCATGACCAGGGTCGGCTGGCTGGCGAATGGATCCATGAAGATGGTAGTTGCATCCGGCATCAACAGCATGTCGCTTTCGTGGATCACCGCCCAGCCGCGTATGCTGGATCCGTCAAAACCAAATCCCTCTTCAAAAGCTGTTTCATCCAATTCGTTGATCGGGTAGCTGATGTGATGGGTCAGTCCGGGCAGGTCGGTGAAGCGAAGGTCAACTTGCACGGCGCCGTTATTCTTTGCGAATTCTAATGCCTCTTTCGGGCTCATCTATCCTCCCTGGAAAATTCTATTTACAATTACTTGAATGCCCTTTCGGATTCGATTACAAGCATACTGGCCCCGGTGGGCTTGGTCAAATAGAAAAAAATGATGGGGCGACAAACAATTCTGAATGGGGTTAATTGCTGATTTTTCATACAAATGGAGCAAATAAGCTTAGATTTCGGCCGGCCGCAGCGAATCTATAGCGTAAGCGAGCTGAATGCTGCCATACGGTCAATTCTGGACAAGGAATTTCGCGACATATGGGTCGCCGGGGAGATTTCCGGCGTCAAACTGGCGGCGAGCGGCCACTATTATTTCACTCTTAAGGACGAGTCAGCGCAGTTGCGCTGCGTCTCGTTCCGCCAGTACGCCCGCCTGTTGCGCTTCAAGCCGCAGGAGGGCATAGCGGTCCTGGCGCGCGGGCGCATCGATGTTTATGAACCACGCGGCGAGTATCAGCTTTTGGTTGAAGTGCTTGAGCCTCAAGGCTACGGGGCGTTACAACTGGCTTTCGAGCAACTCAAACAAAAGCTGGCAGCCGAAGGGCTCTTTGACCCTGCCCGCAAACGTCCATTGCCCCGGCTGCCCAGCCGCATCGGCATTGTAACTTCGCCTACCGGCGCCGTCATTCGCGACATGCTACAGATTCTCGGCAGGCGCCTTCCGGGATTGCACATACGCATATACCCGGCTCAGGTGCAGGGAGCCGGGTCAATCGAAGAAGTAATCGAGGGCATTGAATGGTTCAGCCAGTCAGGCTGGCCGGAGGTCATAATCGTAGCCCGCGGCGGAGGCTCGCTGGAAGATCTGTGGACCTTCAACGAAGAGCCCGTGGCCCGGGCCATAGCGCGCTCCGCAGTTCCGGTCATTAGCGCCATAGGCCACGAAACCGACGTGACGATTTCCGATTTTGTCGCCGACTTGCGGGCGCCGACGCCCTCGGCTGCGGCGGAACTGGTTGTGCCCACGCGCGAGCAGTTGCTTGAACAGGTCGAATCCCTGCGCACGCGCCTGGAAAAAGAGATGCGCTTTCGCCTGGCAGGCGCAGCCCGGCGGCTGCACGAAGTTGGCGCCGAGGGAGCGCTGGCGGCTTTCGAGCGTTCGCTAGGACGCCGTATGCAGCGGGTGGATGAGCTGGAAGGGCGGCTGCGTCATGAAATACAAGCCTTGCGACAGGTCTGGAACGCGCGGCGCCTTGAGCTGGACGACCGCCTGCGAGCGCGGGATCCCCGCATCCGCTTGGCTTCAGCCTGGAGAAGGCTTGAAGCAGCCGTCGGGCAGTTATGCTCGCGCACGGAGGCTCGCTTGAGCTCCAGCCGGGCGCGCCTGGAAGCGCTCTCTGGCCGACTTGCCGCGCTAAGCCCGCTCGGCATTCTGGAGCGCGGATACGCTATCGTTCTGGATGAATCCGGCAGGACCGTAAAAAATGCCGCCGATGTTCAAGTCAAGTCCGTGATAGAAGCACGCTTGGCTCGCGGACGGCTGAGGGCGCGAGTGACCCGCTCTATTCCAGACGGTAGTTCGGAGCTTCCTTCGTGATGATTACATCGTGCACGTGGCTTTCGCGCAGCCCGGCAGCCGTTATGCGTATGAATCGTGCCTTTTCCTGCAACTCTTTGATGGTGCGACAACCGCAATAGCCCATGCCCGCCTTAAGTCCACCCACCAACTGGTAGACCAGCTCCGCCATGGGGCCTTTGTAGGGAACGCGGCCTTCGATGCCCTCGGGAACAAGTTTTGAGTTCGGATCCTGCGCGTAGCGGTCGCTTGAGCCCTGACTCATGGCGCCGAGTGAGCCCATGCCGCGGTAGCTTTTGAAAGTGCGTCCTTGATAAAGGATCGTCTCCCCCGGGCTTTCGTCGGTGCCGGCGAAGAGGCTGCCGATCATGACGGTTGAAGCTCCCGCGGCAATGGCTTTGGTTATGTCGCCGGAGAATTTTATGCCGCCGTCCGAGATGATGGGGATGCCCTTTTCTCGCGCCGCCCGAGCGGCTTCGGCAATGGCCGTTATCTGGGGAACGCCCGCACCGGTCACCACCCGCGTCGTGCAGATTGAGCCGGGGCCCACGCCGACCTTAATTCCGTCCACGCCCAGCTCAATCAGGTCGCGTGCGCCTTCATAGGTGGCTACGTTGCCCGCAATCAGATCCACGTTAGGGAAAGCTTTTTTCACGGCTGCCGCCACCTGCATTACACGCTCGCTGTGGCCATGCGCCGTGTCTATAGCCAGAACATCAACTTTTTTGGCGACCAGCTCTTGAGCCCGCTCCATGAAATCGTTGCCCGCGCCGATGGCCGCCCCCACGCGTAACCTTCCGTGCTCGTCTTTAGCCGCGTTTGGATACTTCAGCTTCTTCTGAATATCCTTGACGGTTATGAGGCCCTTTAGATTGTAGTTTTCATCGACTACCAGCAGCTTTTCGACCCTGTGCTTGTGGAGTATCTCCTGAGCCTGTTCCAGCGTGGTACCAACCGGAACGGTTATCAAGTTTTCCTTGGTCATGACCTCGGAAATGGGCAGATCGAAACGGGTTTCAAAGCGCAGGTCTCGGTTGGTGAGAATGCCCACGAGCTTGCCGTCTTTGGTTACGGGCACGCCCGAAATCCGGTAGCGCTTCATCACTTCCAGGGCCTCATAAATCTTGCGGTCCGGCTCCATGGTCACCGGATCGACAATCATGCCGCTTTCGCTGCGCTTGACGCGGTCCACCTCCTCGGCTTGCCGTTCAATGGACATGTTGCGGTGGATTATGCCGATGCCGCCTTGCTGCGCCAGAGCGATGGCCATGTGCGATTCGGTTACCGTGTCCATGGCCGAGCTGACGATTGGTATGTTCAGCGGGATGTTACGCGTCAACCAAGTGCGCGTATCCACCTCCGCCGGTAAGACGTTGCTGCGGCTGGGCAACAGTAAAACGTCGTCAAAAGTGAGACCTTCCGGAATACGTTCAGGAACCATAGTACCGGGATGATCTTCAATCATAAGGCTAGCTGCACGGAAGAAGCAAGGAAACCGCCGAGTTCCTGTTTTCTTTCCGGCCACATGGTGACCACCTTTGCTGGGGGTGTTTGGCCCTCGTTTCTAGGGGAGCTGCGGGAGTAGTGCAACTCCGGTGGGGCCTGCGTGTAGGCGAGGCCCAAGCATATCCAAGCGAAGCCCGGCGCCGGCGCGGAGCCGCCTCAGGCATCCACCTGTTCGGCCGGGGGGTGGCTCAGAAAAGCGCGCCGCAGTCGGCACACAAATGAACATTCGCCTGACGTCCGGCGGAATTCGTGCAGGGGGCTGGGTTGGGACAACTCGAGGAACCTTTGCGGATGGCGCTATTTGGCTGATGTATACTGGCCAAGCTGGAGGTAGTGTGATTATGAAAAACGCAGCCACACGGAGAGATTTCCTGCGAGTTTCGGCGCCTTTGCTGGCGGGAGCCGCCTCATTGGCTAAAACGCGGGCCGCCGGCTTGCCGCCGCTTGAGCCTGGCATAAAGATTTCGGTCCAGTCGCCGGCCGATCCCAGTGCTGAATATCTGCAATTTTTAAAGCAGCTTGGCGTTGAGTACGTCAACGTCGGGGCGCCAAAGGAGCTACGCACGGCCGAGGGTTTCATCACTATCAAGAAACGCTATGAAGCTGCGGGGATAAAGGTTTGGAACATTGGCAATGCCAGCGTCCACAACATGGAGGAAGTCACGCTGAACCTGCCGGGACGCGACCAGAAAATCGAAGAATATAAGCAGTATCTGAGGAACCTGGCTCAGGCGGGGATTCACTATACGACCTATGCCCATATGGGCAACGGCATCTGGTCAAGCTCGCCCGCTGAAACCCGCGGCGCCCGCACGCGGCAGTTCAACCAGGCCGATCCCAATAAAGAAGGCCGCTGGGACGGAAAAGTCTGGCGAGAGCCGCTTTCGCACGGCCGTGAATACTCCCCTGCCGAAATTTGGGATAACTACGCCTATTTCATACGGCAGGTCGCGCCGCTGGCCGAAGAGCTGGGAATACGCATCGGCATTCACCCGGATGATCCGCCTGTCCCGGTGCTGGCGGGCGTTCCCCGCTGCATATTCAGCAGTTTCGAGGGCTATCGCAAAGCTTTTGAAATCGCCGCCAGCCCCAACATCGGCATGTGCTTGTGCGTCGGTTGCTGGCTGGAAGGCGGCGAACTCATGGGCCGGGACGTAATAGAAACGATACGCTACTTCGGCAAACAGCGGAAGATTTTCAAGGTCCATTTCCGCAACGTCAGCGCACCATTGCCGCACTTTGTCGAGACCTTTATGGATAACGGATATATGGACATGAGCAAGGTTATGCGGGCTCTGGAGGAGGTCAACTTCGACGGCGTGGTCATTCTGGATCATAGTCCGGCTATGGTGGGCGGCAACTACGCGCAAATAGCTTACGGGGTAGCCTATATGCGGGCGCTGAAGAATAAAACGAAGAGCGCTTAGCCGGCGGCTGAAAAAGCCGCAGCAGTTGCGTCCGGAATTGTTTTTTACCTCAATGTCAGTTCGGATGCCAGCCGGCTTTTCCGCCATAATGCCTGCATCCGGCAGTGTGAACGTCAATCTCTGATAGCCTTTCAGAAAATTCTTTAGATGAAGCCAACCGCTGGCCCGTTTTCCGCTCCTTCAACCTGAATTCCTGAAGATTCCAGTCGTCTTGTTCGTTGGCCAGGCTGTAGCGCTCGCGCCGGCAGTAAAACTTGCTGGTCTTCACACCCAGCCGCCGATGAACCGCCCGGCGTCGATCCCACCGGCCCCTGAGAAGGCCGGACTAAGCCTACAAAGAGTGGCCTGCTGCCCCACCAGTTCCTTCAGGACTTTATCCTTGCGCTAGGGTTTGCTCTCCATGTGCTCGATATATTTCTGAATATTAATATTTTTTTACTAGACTGACACAGCAGGCAAAGACTCAGTGATTTCGTAGAAACCCATCCACAACGTTAACGCCGCTGTTTCATCGGACAACCGTTGCGCTGGGATATTAATGCTATTCTTTGAAACCAAATCGATAAATTATTTTAATTAAACAAGTTCACCTCACCGGACTACATAGAACACTACCGAAGACGACTTTAGCGTCATCACCAAAACTCAACAGAGCCTGCGGACTATTCGATTAGCTTCTAGCCTTTAATGCGGAAGACTAATGCACTGATTTTAAAGGCAATTCACTGGTGAGTCACCTGTGAGTCACTAGCATGTCACATCGGGAGCGGAAAAAATCGGACTTGCCGTTTCATGCCGCTTTTTTGCCAGTCCTTACTCGCTTATCATGCCAGTAACCTGAGAATCGCAAGCAGCACGTGCATGCTGAAGAAAAGCATCAGGGCTAATCCAAAGATGGCAGCAAAGAATTGAGTCGCAAAACTTGCGCTCTTTGGATGGCTTTTGTGGGGAGTTTTGAGTATCGAAGTCAGGAGATTAATATGAGCTTAAAAAACATTTGGAATTTCAATTGGCACCGGATTGGGCCAGCGTTAGTCCTTTTATGCCTGGTGAGTGCGAGTGCATTTTACGGACAGACGGTGGCCGGGTCAATAGTGGGTACCATTACCGACCCGAGCCGGGCCGTTATTGCCGGTGCCAGCGTCACGCTGACAAATTTGGGCACAAACGACACTCGTACTGTGAAAAGCGACGAGGTCGGCAATTACCTATTTGTGAACCTGCCTCCGGGCAACTATTCAATAACCGTAGAGAATCCAGGCTTCAAGCGCTTTACGCGCCAGCCGATTACGGTCGAGGTACAGAGTGTGGTGCGCATCGATGTGCTTTTAGAGGTGGGCGATGCCACGCAGACGGTGGAGGTGATTGCTCAAACGCCACTACTTCAAACCCAGACGGCCACTCTTGGCCAGGTGGTTGAGGGGCGTACCGTGATGGAGATGCCGCTTAACGGGCGGAATGTGTTGAACTTGATCGCCCTTGTTCCGGGTGTGGTGCCGCAGGGGCAGACCAGCGGCAATCCGGCCACCGGCAATGTCAATTCCTGGGGCAATTACCAGATCGGCGGCGGAGCCGCCAACCAAAGCGCCATGTATGTTGATGGAGCCCCTATAAACGTAAGTTATGTCAACAGCACGGCACTGGTTCCAACTCAGGAGGTGATCCAGGAATTCCGCGTCGCCACAAACAACGTAAGTCCGGAATTTGGCCGCTTTGCCGGCGGAATCGTTAACATGTCGACCAAAGCAGGAACTAACAGCTTCCATGGAACCGCCTATGAGTTCCTGCGCAATAAGGCGCTCAACGCATATCCGTTTTTCAACAAGGCGCGAGTCGGCAGCCCGATCCCCAAGCCGGTCTACACGCAGAATCAGTTCGGATTGACGCTAGGCGGACCAGTAATTAAAGACCGCACCTTTTTCTTTCTGAGCTGGGAAGGTTTTATCGTGCGGGAAGGGCGCTCAACCAACACCACGGTGCCCACGGCGGCCATGCGCCAGGGAAACTTCTCCGGGCTGCCCCAGATTTATGATCCGCTGACCGGCGCGACCGGAGCCGACGGCGTTTATACCCGCATTCCCTTTCCCGGTAACGTCATCCCGGCGGACCGGCAGAGCCGGGAGGCGATCAACCTGAACAACATACTGTTTCCCTTGCCTAACGTTCCTGGAAACGCCAGCAACTTCCAGATCAACTACATCCGCCCGACTAACTATAACCAGTACAACCTGCGTATTGACCACAAAGTCAGCGACCGGCAGCAACTATTCGCCCGCTACACCATTTGGAATAAGAATAAGTCGACCAATGCGCCGCTGCAAAACATGACCGGAACGCGGAGCGGTTACCGGACGCAGCAGGCGGTGCTCGGCGATAACTATATGATCAATGCCAGCACCTTCGCCGAAGTGCGCGCTTCTTTTCTGCGCTTTACGGTTGAAACGCTTCCCCTGACCTGCTGCAACTTCGATTTTTCAAAGATCGGTCCGGGTTGGACCAAGTACCACAATCAGGTGACATTTGCGGTTATTCCTCACCCGAATATTGTAGGGATGAATAACTTCAATACGATCCCCATCATCCTCGACACCGACAACGCTTATGTGCTTTCCGGCTCAGTGACTAAGCTTGCTGGTCGGCACACGCTGAAATTCGGAGGTGAAGCGCGGCGAATAGAGTGGTACTATGCCCAAACCAATACTGCCGGCGGTACTTTCACCGCCGATTCAAGCTTCACCTCGGGTGCGCCTTTTGCTCCCTCGAGTTCGCCGCTTTCGCCGAGCAAATCAGGATTCGCCTTTGCCTCTTGGTTGCTAGGGTTTCCCGCCAGCGGCAGCGCGCAGGAGCCTGCGCTTTCGGCCGGGATCATGAATTACTATGGGCTTTACATTAACGATACCTTCCGCCTGAACACCAAACTGACTCTGAACTACGGCTTGAGGTGGGAGCAACCCGGTTCGTTTTCGGAAAAGAAAGACCGATTGACGGTTATCGACCTCGGAATGCCGCAGACGGCGCTCTCGCAGGCTACCGGTCTAAATCTGAAAGGCGGCCTGGCTCTGGTTAATTCCAATCAGTGGCCACACCGTACCTGGCAAGCGCTGAATTGGAAACTTTTCTCACCGCGCGTCGGTTTTGCCTATTCCTTCGAGGAATCACTGGTGCTAAGGGGTGGTTACGGTATTTCCTACCTGCCACCGGTGGTGGCTTTCAGCTTGGGGCCATACAACTCGCCGGTCAACAACGCAACCACCAACATGCCGGCCACGCTCGACGGGGGCTATACTCCCAATCTGGGCGCCACCCTTAGTAATCCTTTTCCGGCCGGAATTACGCCACCGCCCGGCCGCAGTCAGGCTTTCATCGACAGCCTAGTGGGCCAGGGAATTGGCTCGCCGTTGCCCTACCAACCTGCCCCCTACGTGCAACAGTGGAACCTTGACCTCCAGAAACAATTTGGCGAACGCTTTATGGTGGATGTCGGCTACGCCGGATCGAGGGGCATACACCTGCCCTTGTACTCGGTCAATGTCAACCAGCTCCCCAACCAGCACCTTTCGCTTGGGACCGACCTGCTTAAGCAGGTGCCAAACCCCTTTTACGGCGTGATTCCGGCCAGCGTGGGTGTACTCGGGCAAAAAACCGTAGCCCAGGGTTATCTACTGAAACCTTACCCTCACTACCTATATATGAGTGCTTTTTCCCCCAACATGGGCGATTCCTTCTACAACGCCCTTCAGGTAAGCGCAATAAGGCGCTTTGCCACGGGCGGCCAACTGATGCTGTCCTACTCCCGCTCTAGATACGAAGGTTCGGTGGACGTGCTGAGCCCATGGCTGGAAGCCAATCGTTTTGGAGTTGGAGGCGGCCAAGGAGTCCAGGACAACAACAACATCAAGAAGGGCGAGTACTCGCTTTCCAGCTTCGATGTGCCGCACCGGCTGGTTGTCAGCTATGTCTTTGATCTTCCCTTCGGAAAAGGTAAGCGCTGGCTGAACGGCGTAAGCGGCGTCTCCAATAAGCTGGTTTCCGGATGGGGACTCAACGGCATTACGACCCTACAAAGCGGTTTCCCGCTGGCATTCATAATGGCCAGCCCGAACACGCTGGTTAACAACTTCGCCATCGGGAACGCCGGGCCCGGTACCGGAGCAGGCGTTACCCGGCCCAATATCGTAGCCGGCTGCAACAAAAGCGTAAGCGGCAGCAAAGGCGAGTTGCTGCAAAAGAACTTTAACACCGCCTGCTTTGTTGCACCTGGCGCGCTGGAGTTCGGCAACGCACCTCGCGTCGACCCGGACCTGCGTGCCTGGGGCATCAACAACTTCGATGTGACCGTGGTGAAAACCACCGATATCAGTGAACGATTCAAGCTGCAATTCCGGGCTGAAGTATTCAACCTCTTCAACCGCGTACAGTTCAGCCCGCCCAATACGCAGGTCGGCTCATCCACGTTCGGCCGAATCACGGCGCAGTACAATAACCCGCGCCTGCTGCAATTAGGCTTGCGACTGTCGTTCTGAGCATTTTGTTTCAGAAGGGGTTGCCTGGGCAACTGGTGCAGCCCCTTCTTTTTTGAAAACATGTTGCTTTGGGTTGTTCCCGAATTTAAATTGACAATTTCCGGAGCTCACCGCCTGTGTGAGCGAACAGGATGCAACCCGGTTGTGAGGATTGGATGTTACGCAGCATGTTGTGCAAGACCATCTCGGGAATTTCCCAATTGATTTTTTGCGACCTGATAGAGTAGAAACATGGCTAAAATCAGATGGGCTTTTTTTCTTTTGTTGCAGGCCGCCTTGCTGGCGGCGGCTGCAGATTTTCCCCAGGCTGAGATCTCCAATGGCCTGATACGAGCTCGACTATACCTGCCGGATCCGAACAATGGTTATTACCGCGGAACCCGCTTCGATTGGTCGGGCGTGATATACAGCCTCCAATATGAGGGTCACGATTACTTCGGCCCCTGGCTGGAAAAGCACGATCCGAAGTTGCATGATGCCATTGCCGGGCCGGTCGAAGAATTCCGCACTAAAGATAGTGCGCTCGGCTATGATGAAGCTAATCCCGGCGAAACCTTCATCAAGATCGGCGTAGGTGTGCTGCGTAAGGGAAAAGAAGAGCGCTACGCCTTTTCAATTCCGTTCGAAATCGTTGATCCCGGCCGCTGGCAGGTTCGCCAGGGAGACGGCTGGATCGAGTTTACCCATACGCTTTCGGACAGTTCCGGATACGGCTACCTCTACACCAAGCGCATCAGTCTGGTTGCCGGCGAAGCCGAAATGATACTGGACCATACCTTGCGCAATACCGGCCGCCGCGCTATCGCCACCAGCGTATATAACCACAATTTCTTTACGCTTGACCGCCTGCCGAGCGGTCCTGGTTTCGTGGTCCGCTTCGGTTTTGTTCCCACCGCCACACGCGACATGCGGGGCTTCGCCGAGATTCGCGGCCGCGAGCTGGTTTATTTAAAGGAGCTGGCGCCCGGCGAAACTTTCGGTACGGGCATAACCGGCTATGGACAGGATGCACGCGATTATGACATTCGCGTCGAAAACCTGAAGGCAGGTGCGGGCGTGCACATTACGGCCGACCGTCCCATCTCCAACTTTTTCTTCTGGTCGGCGCGAACAACAGTGTGTCCGGAACCTTATATGGAGTTCAATATTGCACCGGGGGCCGAGGCCTCCTGGCGCATCCGATACGAGTTCTATAAGCTCCCTACGCGCTAGTCTCTACCCTCAGGCGGCCCCGGCAGCGAGGCTGCCGGCTGGCGCCTACTGGGTGACCGCAATGGTTTGAATAAGTTTAGTCCCTCGCCAGGAGTCCGAGGATCTGTAAATCACCTGTATAGGAACCTGATTGCCGATCGGAGCACCATCGCCGCTGGGTATCTTAATGTTAATTTGCCAGAGTCCCGGGTAAAATTGATTCAATCCGGAATAGACGATATCGGAATCCGGCAGTTGCTTTCGCTGCGGCCCGATAAAAACCTGGGGCAGGCGGGCCGTGTTATGGCTAGGCCCTGGTGCGGCGCCATCCTCATAAGTGCCGGCATCGAGTCCCTGGCCGGTCAGATATAACTCAAGATAGTCTCCGCCCTTAACAGGGTTAGTAGGTGAGTTAAGACATGGGGCAATGTTCTCGGAAGTGCAATTGCCGTAGTAGTTCCCATCCGCTTTTTTCATCAGAGCTCGGACTTGCAATAAGCCCGTATTGTCACTGGTGAAAAGGCCCACCGAATAGGCGCTGGCCTGGAGCGGCAGGTAGGGATCCTGGCAGGCGGTGCGCGAGGAGTTCTGCGTACATCCAACGGCCAATATTTCGCCCGTTGATTTGCGCACCAGTTGCACATCCAGGTCGCCGGAAGTTGGCATACTCATCGGCGTAATGAAGTTTATTTGCGTGGCCGAGACATAGTGCAGAGGCGCCGCAACTCCGTTTATTAATATCTGTAGGTCCTCAAGCTCTTTTGGCAAGGGGATGCCGGGGGCAATTACTGCGTTGACCGGGAACCGGAACCCGGTGAAAGGCCAGAGGGTGGCGTACATGCCCGGGGCTATCTCAGGCTGATAGTTGGCGGCGTTGGTTATGGTGACGGCCGGCGAATAGAAAGCGACCCGGTGCGTAGCGAGAGCCACTAGAGGCTCGCCGGAAGCGGTGGCTGTAACGCCCAGTACGGTATCGCCGCCGGCGCCGACGAAGAAATTGGGCGTTGTGGCGGTGCCGGGGATGCGAATGAGCCCGGATCCTCGCCCGCTGGTGCCAGAGGCAATCCAAGTGTCGCCGGTGGCCGGGGAAGAGTAAACGCTGCGCGGGCTCTGTATGCGGCCGAGTTGAGATCCTAGATCGGTGATGGCGTGATCGGCGCTGGTGCCGCTAGGCCGCTCGGTAATACTGTCGAGGATGAGCACGCGGTTCATGCCAAAGTCGCAGATGAACAACCGGTCGCCTTGGTCGACGGATATGTGCAGCGGTGTGTTAAAGTGCAGCCGGTCGCTTTCGGAAGCGGCGGCAGTGCGTTCGAAAAAACCGGTCTGCCCGTACACACGGTCTGCCCGCTGGTGTGTTTGAAAACCGCCCGCCGGCTTGAAAAACAGCAAGACGCGGTTAAATACAGCGTCAGAAACCAGCAGGTGCCCGCCGGTGGTGAAAGCCAAGCCCACGGGATAGGAAAAGTTCTCGTCAGTGGGGTCCGGCCGTGAACCGCGCGTAGTCGAAAAGTCAGGTTTGCCGAGCACCAGATCGGCCGGGGCTGAGCTGCCGTGTTGGAAAGGATCGGGAAAACGCAGCACGCGTCCATTGCCGGAATCGGCCACCCAGAGATTACCACTGCTGTCTACGGCCAGCCCCTGCGGCATATTCAGCCCGTAGGCGTTTGGCTGTCCCGGATTGCTTGGGCCCCAGTTGGCGACCGAACGGTAGAAGCTCTCCTGGCCGAGAACGATGTCGGCCGGCTGGCCCAGCTTTGCGGTGCGGGCGTCGCGGAAGCCCAGCACGCGGTTGTTGAGCGTATCTGCAACATATAGCCGGGGAGGATTCGAGCGGGCGTCGATGGCCAGGCCCGTAGCGTACATTCCGAGGAAGAAGCCCCGCTCTTCAACCCGGTTTACGCCGTTGGCGTCAAGAAACGGCTGCCCTAGCACACGTTTACCGTAAATTGCCGAGCCGGCAGTGGTGGCAGGATCGCTCAGCACGAGCAAACGGTTGTTGCCGGTATCGGAAAGGAAGACTTCACCGCCGTAGTAAACCGCGGCGCTTGGAAACGAGAAGCTGACGGTAGGGCTCCCTTCGGTGCCGATAACCGGCCAGATGGCCCCGCGGTTGGGATTGTACTCAGTGAAGCTAACCTGTCCGATGACCTCTTCGGCCGTAGGCAGCGAGGTTTCGGGCCAGTCCTGAAACCGTGGAAAACGCAGTATGCGGTGGTTGCCGCTGTCGGCGACGTAAATGCGGTCATTGACAAAGAAAATGCCGCTTGGTTGATACAGCGTCTGGTTGGTCGGCGGCTGAAGGTTGCCTTGGGCATTCCGCCCCCCGCCGATGCGCCGCTGGGCGGAGGCGCCGCTAAATATGACTGCGGGGTATACCAGCACTCGATGATAAGAATCGCAAACATACAGCCGCCTGCCGAAATCCATGCCCAGGCAGGCGGGAACGCCCATTAGCGTCAGATCGGCAGCGCTAGATGGGTTGCTGGGAGAAGTCTGCGTGAAGCTGGGTTGGCCCAGGACTAGGTCCGCCCGCGGGTAGCTCGAGGCGCCGGGCCGTATGCGATCGGCAGGGAAGCGCAGTACGCGCTGGTTGCCGGCATCGGCCACAAAAAGGTTGCCGTCAGGGTCGAAGAGCAGGGGCGCCACGAAAGGATTGGAACCAGAAATCAAATAAAGTGTCCGGTCAGAAATTGTATTGGTGTCCCGGTCGCGGTTGGCGGTCCGGGTGCTCATGTCCGGTTGTCCGATCACAAAGTCCGGAAAAGCCGGTAGTGGATTGTTGAACGGCCGCGGGTAGCGCAAAATACGGTTGTTGCCGGCGTCAGCCACGAACAGATCCCCCTGGGGGCTCACCGCTAGGCCGGTCGGGTAGCTCAGCCCGGTTTGAAAGGTGGTGCCTGGGCCGAGCGGAGTGGTGCTAAAAAAATCTTGTTGCCCAATGACCAGATCGGCTTGTGCGCCGTTTTGGAAGTTGGCAGCGTTGCGCCAGGCGAGCACGCGGTTATTGATCGTATCGGCCACATAGAGGATAGGTGGTGAAGTGGTGGAGTCAATGGCTACCGCGTAGGGACCGTAAAGCTCGCGTCCCTCGATATAATTCGGATTGGCGGTCTTAAGGGTCGCTTGCGGATGTCCCAGAACTCGGCTGGGATTAGGACTGAGAATCACTTGCGCGGCCAGCTCGGGCGCAATCAAAAGCACCAGAAGGTAAATCCACTTACAGCCGGCTTTTAACATTGACTTCCTCATTTCAACGCAATCTAAGTGCAAACACTCTTTCCAAATGATAAGGAGACCCACCGCAAAGCGCAACTTGAAGGCGGCTGCTGCACGGAGCAAGCTGCTAGACTACCTATGCTTGGTGGCTAAAACGGCGTTGCAAACTGCCGGAGTGCTTGACTGCGTTCCCCCAGGCGCGCGCCTGGCCATTGTCCGGCTGCGCTCAATGGGCGACTGCGTGCTGACGACGCCTGCGGTTGCGCTGTTGAAGCAGGCGCGCCCGGATTTGGAGATCGGCGTGGTGGTCGAGGAGCGTTTTGCGGGAATATTCGACGGCAATCCGGATGTGGCGACCGTGCTGCCTCCTTCAGCTGGCAGAATCTCCCGCTGGCGGCCGTGGTTATGTCTTAATCTTCACGGCGGCACGCGCAGCCAGTGGCTCACGCTGGCCAGCCGAGCACGGATAAGGGCAGGATTTGGCCATCATCGTGGAGCTTCGCTTTATCACGTCCGAATACCAAGAGCCCAGCAGATTTATGGAGCCGAGAAGCCTTTCCACACGGCCGAGCAACTGGCTTCGGCGATGTTTTTTCTGGGTGTCCCTTTGTCGGAGATTCCACCCGCGCGGCTCTTTGCGCGGCCGCTTGTGGCTGAAAGGCCATATGCTGTAATTCATCCGGCGGCGGCCATGGCTTATAAAACATGGCCGGCTAAAGGCTTTCTTGAAGTTGCGGCTCACTTGCAGCGGCGTTGGGGGCTGGATCCGGTTTTTATAGGCGCCAGCTCGGACAACCTTGCGCCTTTTTCTAGGTACCGGGTGGTGCAAGGGGCGTCTCTGGACGTCTTGAAATCACTTCTGGCCTCAGCCACAATCTTTGTCGGCAATGACAGCGGGCCGGCGCATGTGGCCTGTGCGCTGGGAGTGGCCGTGGTTGTGCTTTACGGCCGCACGGAGCACGAAATACACTGGGCGCCCTGGCGAGCGAGAGCTGCGCGGACGCTGTCCGACGCGCGGGGCATTGCCGCAATCCCGGCTGCACGGGTGATCGCAGCGGTGGATGATCTGGCCGGATTGATCTTGCCCGGCGTCTGAGACCTGCTACAATGTAGTTGCCATTTGTACCGCGCCCGCGATCGCCAGCCTGAGTTCATGCCTGCCTCGTAGGGCCCGCCTACAAATAGTAAGGAGATTTTGAAATTGAAAAAGATTTTCGTGGGCAACCTGGATTTTGGCGCCACCGAGGCGTCCGTCCGAACCCTGTTTGAAGCATATGGCAGCGTGGAAAGCGTAAGCTTGATCACCGACCGCGATACAGGCCGTTCTCGCGGTTTTGCGTTTGTTGAGATGTCCGATTCGGACGAAGCCGACCGGGCTATCCAGTCGCTCAACGGTAGCAGCTTTAACAATCGCACGCTGAACGTAAACGAAGCGCGACCCAAGCTCGGCGGTTTCCGCGCGGGCGGCGGATCGCGGCCCCAGCGCGGCGGATCCATGCGCCGTCGCCGGGAACCGCGCTGGTAACGAGCGCAAGCACGGGTGATCCTCTGCCGCCCCAAACCAGGGCGCGGCAGAGGAAGAAAGGAGATGCGGGGGTGGGGGGACGTTCCTTTTCGTCTTATAAGAAGCGGCAAAAAGAACTGGCCCGAATGGAGAAGCAGCGCGAAAAAGCCGCCCGGCGCATCGAGCGCCGGCAGAAGAAACATCAAGAAATTGCAGGCGGCGAAAGTCCGGCCGTAACCGAGGCCGAGGGTCCGGTCGTCTGACTCGGCTTATTGCTGTTCCCTGTGCGCGGGGACGTTAAAGTGTGAGAATATAAATTTTCCGGCTTCATGCCGCCTTCAGTGTGAGCCCGGCTGCAAGAGGATGACGGGAACCACCTCCTGGGGGCGATTCATACTAAGGAGAGACGAAAACAATGAAAGTCAAGCTGCTGCTTATGGCGGCCGCGTTTCTGCTCGTGGCTAGCCCCATCTTTGCCGCAACCGAAGGAGGCGGCACAAACTGGGTTGCAATCACTTCGGGCTTCTCGATGGCGATTGCTTCGGGCGTATGCGGTCTGGCGCAAGGTAAGGCCGTTGCCGCCGCTGCTGAGGGAATGGCGCGCAATCCATCCGCCGCAGGGGCCATCCGTTTTGCCCTGCTATTGGGCCTCGTCCTGATTGAGTCGCTGGCGCTTTACACGCTGGTGATTATCTTCGTAAAGGTTGCCTAACGCACGATGGGGGCGGCCGCTTGGACCGCCCCTTTCATTCTGCTTGGATCCCCAAAACCGAACTAAAATTGCAGCTATGACTCGGGCTGTTTTCTTATTCTAGTTCCCGCACACCTTACCCCAGGCCGGAAGGCTGAATCTGCACGCCGGGCCGGTCTGCGGCGATTCAATGCGGGCTAGTGTTCGTGCGAAACCGCGCCCGAGGTGTAAATCATGGTCAGCAGCGCGAAGACGAAAGCTTGCAGGAAGGCCACGAAGACGTGCAGCCCCATGAAGACCGCCGGCACAACCAGCGGCACCAGCCCCATGAAGACCAGCGTTACCTGCTCGCCCGCAAACATATTGGCGTAAAGACGAACGGTGAGAGAAAGCAGGCGGCCGACGTGGCTAATGATTTCGATAGGGACCATTAGCGGTGCCATTAGAGGCATTGGGCCGCAGAAATGTTTCAAGTAGCCGCCAAGTCCCTGCGCCTTAACGCCCATGATGTTGTAGTAGCAGAAGGTCACCAGAGCTATGCCCAGCGGCACGGGCGGGAACATGGTCGGGGACTCGAAGCTGGGAATCAACCCCAGCAGGTTTCCGAGCAAAACGAATAGGAAGATTGTGGCGAAAAGATGAAGATAATGCCGTCCGTGGTGACCGACTACTTCATCCGCCTGCCCGCCCAGGAAATCGTATATGATTTCGAAGACGTGCTGCATTTTGCCGGGGCGATCGACCGAGAGCCTCGGTTTCAATATGGCGAAAACCACGATTACGATCAGCGCCACCACAAATTGCATGGTGACGTAATTAGCCCAGGGCTTGTCGGGGTGCTCGACGGCGACGCCCGCCAGGGAAAGAATCCAGTTGGCCAGCCCGGCCAGGTACTTGTTGAAAAGTGCGGTCACCCAAAGTTCATGCTCGGGCATATATAAGCTCGTACAGGATTTCGATTATGACGGCGGCTGCCGCAACAAATAACCCGGCCAGCAGGGCCGCCACACTCAGGCCGAAGATTTTCACTATACCATAGCCTGCCGCCCCCAGAATGAAGTAGCGCAGCAGAAGAAACAGCAGCAAGCGCCGGCGCGGCCTTCGCGTTTGCTCGCCGAGGGAAGCCGCCAGTTGGTGCAGCCAGCGGAAGTTCAGGTACGAAGCCAGAGCACCGGCCCAAAAGCCCAGCCCGTGCTGCCAGGAAAAGAACACCATGGCAACCACACCGCCGCACAGACTCAACCAAAACATGGCCGTTCTCAGGCGGGCCAGCGCACGGTCGAAATATTGTTCATCCGTTGTCACGGTCGGCGGCATCACGCTGCACTTTGCGGACTAGTTGAACGAATCCTGCCGCAATGCCGAGCAGTAGAAAAACCACTTTGAGGAAGCCTGTGCCCAGCCAGCCGTCCAGAAGATAGCCAAAGGCATAGCCAACAAACGTGGCAGCCGGCAAAAGAAAGGCCAGTGAGCTATATTCGCCGGCGAGCACCCAAAAACTTTTCTTACGGCGAGCGGCGGTCATCGGCTACGGCCCTCCCGCTCAATTCTACTCGCTGACGACTGGATTCCGCAGCTCGCCCAACGACTGTATGCGCACGACCACTTCGTCGCCTGGGCGAAGATAGACCGGCGGCTTGCGGGCAAAACCGACGCCGGCTGGCGTGCCGGTCGATACGACGTCACCTGGCTCCAGGGTAAATACGCTTGAGAGAAAGGCCACCAGCTCAGGTATTCGGAAGACAAGGTTGCAAGTGTTGGAGCTCTGCATCACGACGCCGTTCAAAGCCAGTGAAATATCCAGAGCATGGGGGTCCGCCACTTCGTCCGCCGTGACCAGCGCCGGCCCCATGGGAGCGAAGGTGTCGAAGTTTTTGCCCATGGTCCACTGCGAAGTGGCTTTCTGAAAATCGCGTGCGCTCACGTCATTGAAGATCGTGTATCCGAATACGTGGTCGCGCCAGCGCTCGGCGGCAATGTAGCGTCCGCCACGGCCTATGACAAAAGCCAGCTCGGCTTCGTAATCGGGCTGCGTGGAGGCGCGCGGCAGCACAATGCTGTCCCCGTGACCGATCAGGGCCGTAGCCAGCTTAACGAAAACCGTAGGCACGGCCGGCAGCGGCATGTCGGTTTCCTCAGCATGATCACGATAATTCAGACCGATGCAGAGGATTTTTGGTGGGCGGGGAATAGGCGGCAGCAGCTTCACGGAGGCCAGAGGATGTACCGCGTCCTTTGGAGGTGCCGCGCAAAAATTCTTGATACTTGCCAGGCCCCCGGCGCCGGACCGCAGAATGGACAGCATGTCCGCAAACCCGGCCGCCCCTAAGCCAACGACCTGCTCTTCTACGAGCACGCCGGGCTGAGGTGGGCTGCCGGCCGACTGAAATGTCACCAGGCGCATGGCTCGAAAGAAGGATACACCGGCTAGCGGCCAGCCTTTTGGATTCTTCCGCTTTTAATACAGCTTGTGCAAACGCGCATACGACGCGCCGCCCCGTTGACCACTGCTCGGACGGTTTGCAGATTAATATTCCAGCGGCGCTTGGTCAGATTATGTGCGTGGCTGATCCGGTGTCCAAACCTCGGACCGCGCCCGCAGACCTCACAAACTCTAGCCATGACGAAGGATTCCTTCCGTTGAAGTGGGAAATTTGATTTTAACAGGAGCGAAAAACCGCCTGCAAGGTTGGAGACGGTTTAATAATTAATTCGCCGATATGTAATTTGCTCGGCAGGGTGGCATAATAGTCCGCAAAACAATGAAGCTTTTGCATGGGGTCTCTTTGGCATCCTATCGCGCTGCCGCCACCCTGATAGCCAGATACTTGGCCCGCCACGAGTTTGTTGAAGGCGTCTACTTGCACCGCAGCGTGGCAACTGGCGAGGTTAGCTTCGGCCAGAGCGACATTGATTTGCTGCTGGTATTGAATTCACCAGAACAGGGGGCGGCCATGGCAAGCGAAATGGCGCAGCTTTTTGGGGATGTTAGCCGGCTGCTTCGCTTGCATCCCGGACTGTTGCACTTACAGATACACGACCGGCAAGGGCTAGCTCGCTGGATTCGCACCGACAGCTATCGCGGCTGGATGGAGTGCTATACGGCGCGTCTTGCCGCGGGCCGGGCTTCCGAGTTTCTTCCGCCAAGCCTGCGCCGACGTGATGCGTTGCTTTGGTTTTCCTTTACTCCCGGTCTTTTCCTTTCCACGGCGGTCAGGCTGGCAAGCAAGCGAGATCAGTTGAAGATCGCCACGGAAATGTGGAGCGCTTACGAGTTTTATCGGGGTTGGATAGAAACGCCGGATCTTACCCGCGGCCAGGCGCAATCTCGCGCAATTCAAAAAGGTGAACCTGCCGGATTACTTCGGGCCATGGCTGATGCCGGCGAGGCGCTGAAGTTCATCGCCGAGCTGGCAGAAATGCTACACGCCGACCTTCTGCCTAGGCTTGCTCCGTTAGACGAACCTTTAGTGTTTAGAGCGCCCATGCCTCCACGCCGCCTGGAACAATGCTTCATCCTGTTGCCCGCCAAACGTTTCCGGTTACCAGATATCCTAGGGGAAAGCCTGGAGCCTTGGGCAATCCTGGCCACCCCGGAACTGCTACACCTTTACATAAAGTATGTGCAGCCGTTTTCTTACTGGTACATGCCGCCAAAAGTATTGAAGCTGGGGATTTCGCCGCCTGATCTGTTGGATTATGTCCGTTCCTGCCGGTTCTTTTTGCAGGACAATTTTCTCCGCAATGCCGGGTTTGCTCATATGTATCCCAGAGCGCCGGGGGCGACAGTGGCAGTTGCAGAATATGCTTTGCCTTATCTCGAGGATGGCTTGCGACCGCCGGTTCCGTCTGAACAGCAGCTTTTAGCCTTTTTTGAAGGCCCGGACGACATCTATGAACTATACGGCCGGCACTTTGAGCGCATATATTGGCAATCCCGGCGCCATCTTGAGCGTCTGGAAGGCATTGCAGCTCGAATGGAGTCCGGCAGCCAAACGGCCGACGCATAAGAGAGAGCCACTGGTCCGACCTGGCATGCCGCCGCATCCATGCTGTGTTTCTCTTGAGCTATACTCATGAAACGGCCGAAAGCTCAATGGAGTGAAGATTTGCTTTGATGCCGTATGGACGAAGGCATGGTGGTTAAAGAAATCAACCGCAGGGACTTTTTAACCGGGCTAGCGGCATCTTCTCTAGCCGGCCTGATGCGCCCAGCTAGGCTTCGAGCGGCGCCGACTGCACCTGTGGCCGTAGCTCGTTGTCCGGATTTCTCGCAATACCTGGAAACCATGAGCAAGATGCTTGACCAGTTGGGCGGGCTGGGAAAGCTGGTAAAGGGCAAAACAGTCACGGTAAAAGTGAATCTTACCGGCCAGTGGTACTACCGTTTGGGTTTTCTGCCCGCGGGCCGTGCTCATTGGAACCACGAGCAAACCATCGGTGCGACCGTACATCTTCTGGATAAAGCCGGCGCCCGCCGGATAAGGGTGGTCGAAGGCGCCTTTGCCTGGCCGGACTCGCTTGAAGAATTTCTTTACAAGGCCGGCTGGGATCCAAACATAATCCTGAGGGCCGGGCGAAATGTTGAGCTGATTAACACAAACCTTCCGTATCCGGGCAAGAAACCTTACACCCGTTTCCCGGTGCCCGGGGGCGGGTTACTATTTCCGGCCTATGACCTCAGTACAGCCTATGCTGAGACCGACGTGCTCATCTCGATGGCAAAGATAAAAGAGCATGCCACGGCAGGCATCACCCTCGCCATTAAGAACATGTTCGGAATTACTCCGACAACAATCTACGGCGATCGCGTACCGGAGGATGAGCCGAGCCCGATTCCCTACGCCGGCAGAAGCTCCATCATGCACGCTGGGGCGAGGCAACCGCCAAAGAGCAGCCCGCCTGAGCTGGATCCTACCAGCCCGCGCCAGGCGGGCTACCGCATCCCGCGCTGTATAGCTGATCTGGTGGCAGCCTGCCCGGTGCATTTGTCTATTCTGGAAGGCATAGAAACCATGGCCGGAGGCGAAGGTCCTTGGATTCGAGGGGTCCGCCCCTGCCGGCCTGGCCTGCTGGTGGCCGGGACCAATTGCGTCACAACCGACGCGGTAGGGATGGCCCTGATGGGTTTCGATCCGATGGCCTCCCGCGGAACTCCTCCTTTTGAAAACTGCGACAACACGCTCGAGCTGGCCGAGCATTTGGGCGTGGGAACCAGGGATTTGCGACAGATTGAAGTAATCGGCATTCCTATCAGGGATGCAGTGTTTAAGTTTCGCGAGGCAACCGGAGGTTTCGCGAGCCGGTCGGCGCCTCGCCCGGCAGCTTAATTCATTGTGAGGTATCAAACATGAAACGAAGAGCAATGTTAAAGAGCGTCCTCGGAGGCGCAGCAGCAGGGATCGTGTCGGCGCGGGAAATGAAGGCTCAGGAGCAGGTGGCGCGCGCCACGCGCGGCATGCCTTCGCCGGTAATTAGAGACTTGCAGGTGATCAACTGTCAACCGGCCGGAGTGCGCCTGACGGTGGTAAAGGTGATCACCGACCAGCCGGGGCTCTACGGTTATGGGTGCGCGACTTTCACGCAGCGGGCAGACCTGGTCGGACCGGCGGTTGAAAGATATCTGAAGCCGCTGCTGGTGGGCCGGCCTGCCGACCGCATCGACGATACCTGGCAAATGATGTACAACAGCTCCTACTGGCGCAACGGCCCGGTCCTGAATAACGCCATGAGCGGCGTAGATCAGGCCCTGTGGGACATTAAGGGCCGTATGGCCGGCATGCCTGTTTATCAGTTGCTGGGCGGTAAATGCCGCGAGGCTGCGGCCAGCTACACCAGCGTTGGAGGCTCGAGCATCCCGGAAATCATTGACGGCGCCCGCAAGGCGATGGAGCAGGGATACCGGCACATACGGCTCCAGATCAGCGTTCCGGGCATGTCGGCTTACGGGGCTGGAGGCGCCGGGACGGCAGGGCAGGTTCGGGCGTTACACAAGGACCCGGTTTACGAGCCGGGGGCTTATATCCGGCGTACCATCCCCATGCTTCAAGAAGCTCGGAAGCAACTCGGCGACGAGGTCGAGCTGCTGCACGACATCCACGAGCGCGTCTCGCCGCGGGAGGCCATTCAATTCGCCAAAGAAGTAGAACCGTTGAGACTGTTCTTCCTGGAGGACCCTTTCTCGCCTGAGGATATTGGCTACTTCCGCCAGTTGCGCCAGCAATGCAATACTCCCATCGCCATGGGCGAGCTGTTCAACAGTCCGCATGAATGGACCCCGCTTATCACCGAGAGGCTCATAGACTATATTCGCATTCACATCTCGCAGGCCGGCGGCCTGACGCCATGCCGCAAGATCGCTGCGCTCGGCGAGTTCTTCAACGTGAAGACCGCCTGGCACGGGCCGGGCGACGTCTCCCCGGTCGGGCATATGTGTAACCTGCATCTGGATCTGGCCTGCTACAACTTCGGCATTCAGGAGGGCGGCAACATTCGCGGTGTGGAGCGTGAAATCTTCCAGGGCTGTGCCACCTTCAAGGATGGGTACCTTTACGCCAACGATTCGCCGGGCTGGGGAATTGAGGTTGATGAGAAACTGGCGGCTAAATATCCCTTCCGACGAGACGGCCCGCGCGGCGAGTTAAACGGCGGCTGGGGCGTGATTAGGCGCTTGGATGGCACAGTTATCAAACAATAGCCGCCCGTAGGTGACGCGATTTGCCTCTACATTAAGCACCGCCGGTTTTATCCGGCGGTGCATTGTGTGGGCGGAAAGACCCGGTATAGTTTTTCAGAGCAGCCCGTAGATGGGCTTCAGACTCGGGTAAAGCGCCTGGTAGACTTCGTAACCCCGGCGATAAAGCTGGGATTCATAAGGTCGCGGAGTGATTTTGTCCACCTCACGTATGGCCGTCTGGCAGACTTCCTTAACGCTTGGGTATTCGCCGGTTCCGGCCAGGGCCAGCAGGGCGGCGCCGTAGGCGGAACCCTCTTCGGTTGCCAGCCTTACCACGCTCAAACCGAAAACATCGGCGAACAACTGTCGCCAGAACGGACTCCGTGCGCCTCCGCCTGAAAGGCGTATCGAATTAACCGGGACACCCATTTGTTGGATTACCTCAAGGCAGTCTTTCAGGCTGTAGCAGACGCCCTCGAGCAGGGCTCGCAACAGGTCGGCCCGCGTGTGCTTGGCCGTCAGTCCAATCCAGCCGCCGCGCGCCGTGGAATCTAAATGCGGCGTGCGTTCACCCATCAGGTAAGGCAGCCAGTAAAGGCCCTGGGCCCCAGGCTGAGCCTTAGCGGCTTCGGCCGTTAGATCATCATAAGAGGCTTCCGGGGCAAGCTGCTTGCGGAACCATTGCAGGCTGAGGCCGGCTCCTTGCGTTACGCCCATCACATGCCAGGCGCCTTTGACCGCATGGCAGAAGGTGTGCACGCGTCCGGCCGCGTCGTAGCTGGCCCGGTCCATGTAAGCGAACACTACGCCCGATGTGCCAACCGTGCAACTGGCCGTACCCGGCTCGACGATTCCGTTGCCGATGGCGCTGGAGGCCTGATCGCCGCCGCCGCCTACCACGGGCGTACCTTCGGCTAGCCCGGTAAGCTCGGCCGCGCGGGCTGTTATTTGGCCGGTGATCTCGCTCGATTCATACACGCGGGGAAGCCAGGCGCGGTCCAGCTTCAGCCGGTCCAGCATCTGGTGGCTCCACCGCCGCAGAACCACGTCGAAAAGCGACGTGCCGCTGGCGTCGGAAACATCGGTGGCGAATTCGCCGGTTAGCTCGTAGCGAATGTAATCTTTGGGCAGCAGCACATGGCGGGTGCGCTCGAAAGAAGCCGGGTCATTATCTTTGACCCACATCAGCTTAGGCAGGGTAAAGCCCGTAAGGACGGGATTCGCCGTAAAACTGAGGATGTTATCCCGGCCGACTAGTTGGTTTATGCGGTCGACTTGCGGTTGGCTCCGCTGATCGCACCAGATCAGCGCCGGGCGTATTACCTTTCCCTCCTCATCAAGCAGAACCAGCCCGTGCATCTGGCCGGAAAGGCCTACGCCTTTTACCTGCTTGCCGGTCGCGCCGGCTTCTGCCAGCACTCCGCGAATGGCTTTTTGCGCTGCCTGCCACCAGTCCTCAGGCCGTTGTTCGGCCCACAACGGCTTTTCCATTCGAATTTCTTCATGCGGCGCAGTAAAACCCGCTTTGATTTGGCCCTGGGCGTCCACCAGCAAAGCCCGGGTGCCCCCTGTCCCAACATCCACTCCTAGCCAGTACATTTTCGTTTTCCTCATTAAGGTTTGACAGGTTGCTCGGTTACCTGTTCCTCCGGCAGCGGCTCGGGCGTCTCATAGGTGATGACCGCCTCAGCCGCAAACTTACGGTACATCCTGAACTCTACCTCGTTCTTATATAACGCTCTTCCTTCCCGCATGCGCATAACGGCGCGCAGCGGCAGCATATATTGCCGATCGCCAATTTCGGCATAATCGTAATCCAAGATACTGGAAACCTGCTGAAGAGGGAAAGAGGGGGGGATGTCGTCGGCTTCCAGAGTTATACGGGTCACCATGCCGGTGTCGCTGTCGACGTAGATCAGACCGTGATAGCCGACGATGATGCGATCCCGGCGCTGATACTCGATGGTCCATTTCGATCGCGGCTGCTCGACACGGTAGGCGAAAACATGCATTCTCTTGCCGCGCAGCGTGCCCCAGCGCAACCATTGGAAGGTCGTTCGGGTGGACGGGACGAAAATCTCGCGCAACATTGTCCCGAATTCTCCGGAGGAAATGGCGCCGCCGACCATTTCATAAGGCATATCGGTGTATTGCCCGTTGACCAGCATCAGCTTGTATTCCTCGCGCTGCTCGAAGAAGCTGAGCCTCGCCGTCAGGGTGTCCTCCAGTTTCCAGAACTCCAAGCCGCTTGGATCCGAATAACGCCGTGTAACCTGAGTGCAGATGAAGTCCGGCAACTGCCGGGTGTAGTTCAACGCATACTCGCGCGTCTGTTCGATGATCGCTTTCCACTCAGCCGGGCTGGGCGGAGGAATTTCCGCGCGCGGCGCCGCGACCGTCTTTGGCGCCGCTTCAGGCAGATCCCGGAAGGCTTGCTGCAAGCGCCGCAGGGCTTCGATGGTTCGCGGTCCGGCGCCGGCCGCTTCAAGCTCGACGATGGTTCTTTCCTCCAGCCGTTCGCTCAGTTTGACGCCTTTCAGAAAATCCGCCACTTGGCGGTCCGGATGGCGCAGCTGAATGCTGGAGCGCACAAAGCTCACCAGCTCGTCCACGCTGAGCGTGGACTGTGCCGACAAAGTAAGCGCCCAAAACAGCAGCAGAAGCCGCAAGACCTTCATGATTCTATTGTCTGCCACGGGCGCATGCCCTATCGCACCTTGTAGGCCACATATGCTGCGTTCTCAAATACCGGAGGCGGCCATTCCACCCGGTTCTCCTTGCGGAGCACGACATAATCCACGCCCAAGCCGGCATATCGCCGCGGATCACTGCGTTTATATGGTCGGGCCATCACCGCCTGCCAGCGGTCACGCCAGATGCGCGCTACGTCACGCTGGTAGTTGGCTTGTCCTCCGGATTTCCAGTCGACATAGACCGCGCGCAACGCCGTTGCCCGAAATATTCCCGGATAAAGATCCCGTCTCGCGTCAGGGAACAGAAAAAGGCTGTCGATTGGGGTCGACCTTCCGGCCCACTCGCAAAGCTCTTTCAGCTCCGAGGTATGTAACAGCGGGTAGTTTTCCACCTTACCGAAGGCCGGATAAAGTATGAAAGCCATAAGCATCACCCCCCAACTCGCGCCTCGCGCCCAAGCCCGGCTCCGGCGAAGGCCCCAGGCGGCCATGCCTGCCCCCACCGCCAGGTAGATCACCAGCAATAGGCGCCTGAGAAACAGCGGATTGCGCAAATCCGGAAGCAGAAAATCCTGAATGGCGTGCCCAGTGGGAATCATATAAGTTACAGCCAGCCAGAGGAAGCCCTCAATGTTCTTGCCGTCCAGCAAGGCCTGGAGACCGGCCACGGCGGCCATTATGCCGGTGAAAGCCGTAATGAAAAGCACCGCGCGTAACGGCTGAATTTGAGGCGCGAGCGAGCTCTTTAAAACTTCAAGCAGCAGGTAAGAAAGAGGAATGCTCAGCAGACCTAACACCGGCAAGCCAACCAGGAAGACTCGCAGTTCCATGTTGGCGCGCCGCCGAATCCGCCAGAAGGCCAGCCCGCCCAGCGCCGCCATTAGGCCATAGTGCCACCACCAGCGCGGAAACCACATGGACACCCATACATAGGTTGCTCGCAGGCGCAAAGTCTGTTCCCACCAGGGATCCAGCCGCTCCAGATTGAAAAGTGCGCTGGCCCGCCCCGGCTGAAGCAGGGAGAGGACGCCGAGCACAGCGGCAGTTATAGCCAGCGGGACCAAGGCCTCAATGTGCTGCCGCCGGCTGATGCGGTCGCCGGGCCACAACGCCAGGACAATTGCGCAGATCCAGTAGGGGATGGTTGTTGTCCCATGATAAAGAAAGGCAACTGCTGCTGCTCCGCCTGCTTCCAGGGGATGGCCGCGCGCCATCAGCCCGATCGCCAGAAACATCAAAGGCAGCGCAAAGCCTCGCGGCACCGGCTCATATTCGATCGTCAGCACCGTCGGTCCCCAAATCGTGGCGCCTAGCGTAAACACGCCCGTGGCCAGCAAAGCCGGCAGCCGGCCTAACCCCAGCGAACTAACGATCAGATACACTCCGAGTAAACCAACCGCCCGGAAGAAGAATTGCTGAGCGGCCAGCACCTCGTGAAACCCCAGTCCAGTTAGGCGGCGCAGCCCCACCGCCACCTCGTCGTAAATGGTAAACGCCATATGCGGGTGCTCAACCATGAAGTCGCGCGACAGCACCGATGGATTCCATAACCGTTCGAGCATGGGCACGTAGATCTGAGTGTCGGACTGTAACCAGGTATGACCGGGAAAGATCCAATATCCGGCGGCTGTGAGTATCAGAATTCCAACAATGATTTCAAGGCGACTTTGCATCCGGTTGCCTGCTTAAGGGATTGGGGTCTTATCCAGTTGTTGCTTGGCCCACAGACGGTTGGGATTTAATTCAAGAGCTTTTAAAATGGCGGCTCTCGCTTGGCGGTTTCGCCCGAGTTTTCGTAGCGCTACGCCCAGCCACAAGTGTGCATCTGCGAGGTTCGGATTCAACTGGATTGCTTTTTTAAATGACTCGGCTGCCTTTTCGGCTCCGCCCCCCAGAGCAGCGGGCAAGTAGTATTCACCTATGCCTTTGCTCAAGTGCACGAGAGCGGAGTTCGGGTCGATCGCAAGGGCCTTATTTATCTCTTGTTGCGCGCAACGCCCATAGCGCATCGCCGCCAGGAGGTTGCCGGGCACCGCCTGCCCGCAAAGCGTTCCTAGAATGCGGTGATATTCCGCCGTATTCTCCGATAGAGCTACGGCGCGTTCAGCAGCCCGGATCCCTCGCGCAGCCGCCTGAGCTGCGCCGCTCCGGTCTCCGGTTTGTTCAAGAACTTCAGCCAGGTAGGACTCAGCTACAGCCCAGCGGTAATACGCTTCAGCGCTGGTAGGATTTTGCCGGGCTTTTTCTGCCAGTGCCGCCGCTTCTTTTGCTAACTGGTCTTTTTCCTGACGGTCACGCAATCGCTCGACAACTCCGGCAAACTCGGTGCGAGCGTCTTGCCTGCCACCCGGTGTGTGTGTCTCCCGTAAGACCTGAATGGCGCCGGAGCCAGCGGCGCATGCCTGGACGAACACGCTCGCCAGCACCGCCGCTATACCGGTATTTATGAGCGAAGCCGCAAGGGAGCGCATTGGGATCTAATAAATCTGAAATGCGAATACTTGTGAGGAACCTGCCGGGCTGAGGCAGTATTCACCGTTCTCCAAATATTGATTTGCCTCAACCCGGAAAAGCTTTCCTTCGATCTGGGTTACCATGATCCGTAAGGGACGGGGGGCATCCTTGCTCGGGCGTTTGGGGAAAGTTATTTCCCGCCGGCCACGCCTGACTTCAAAACGATAGAGCTCAAGTTTTTCTGGGACGATTTTCTGAGCCTCGATGAGAAAGATCGGCTCAGCCAGAGGCGTTTTGACGGGTGAGCTTGCCCCCGGGATCCAGTTGACGGTCTCGCGCCCGCGATCCTCTTCTTTTGCCTCGGCAATTTCAGGTTCGATCAGATTGTCGGCGTGTATCAGATAAGGGATATCCGGCTTAGGCGGCCGTGGGCCTTGATATTTTTGCTCGGCGCCGCCGGCCGGGAAAAGGGCCAAAAGAACAGTTGCTGCGAAAATGCGCGGAAGCATTCATTTGCTATTCTAGCCCCCGGGTCAGCCGGCATGTTTAAGGTACTTGCTCGATCACCCGGCTCACTTCACCGGGATGCAGCGGGAGAGTTAGCATGCTTGCACGGTCGCGAGGCAGGACTGAGGACAAGGCCGGGTCAGGCCCGCGAGTAACAAGCACAAAAAACTTCACCTTGCTTTGGCCTTGCTCGTAACAATCCAGCCAGCTTCCATCAGGTACGTCGGCCGTACAAAACACAACGTCAAATTGCACCCGGTTGATCATACCCAACGCCTGCTGTATGCCGGTTGCCGGCACTGCCCGGTGGCCAAGGTCAGCCAGTGCGGTTATAAGCTCGCGGCGCCGCTCATCATCAGGGGCGACTACAAGTGCAGTTAAGCGCTTTGCGGACGATGTCTTGTGGGGTACAAGACCCGCGGCAAGCACCGTTTCAGAAGGAACCAGAGGAAGTTCAATTTCAAGTTGCGGGCGGTTATGAAAGTCTTCACTTAGCCGGATCTGACCCCCGAGCCAGGCAACAACGGCCCGGCACACGCTCAAACTCCAAATCTCGGTTGCACCTGAGCTGGTTGGAGCAGGAAAGGCAAGCCCGGGACCGGTCCAGCTTAAGTGGAGCTGAACAATACTGGCGAGGCGAAGAACTTTGAGGGTGCCGGCGGGCCGGCCGGTGGGATTTGCGCTTTCTGCTTCCGCATGCCGCATCAGGCTTAGCAGAAGACCTTCAAGCAGCCAGGCCGGAGCATTCACCATCAGAGGCTCGGAGGGGAGCAGCAACTGCCATCGTACCGGGATCCCCTGTTGGGTTTCAGCGAACGTAAGCTTCCGTACCGTCGCAGAAAGATCAGTCAGTTGAGCCGGCTCAGCAGGTAGATTGATAAAACGCAAGAGCCTGTTTATCACAGACTGTGTTTTGGCGAGCTCGGGCGATACGATAGCCGGCCCGGCGCCCTGATCCTGGACAGCAGTCCCTTGGCCGGAGGGCCTTGCCTCTGCCGTCGAAGCCGATTGAAAACCCAGTTCGCCAACTGTTGCGGCCAAAAGATACCGGAAAGCATCAAAGCGCTCGCTGCCGAAGGCCTGTTCGCGCAACACTTTCGTCCTAGCAAGTTTCATGCCTAAGCCGAATTGGTTGGCCAAATGTTGTAGCAGAGCGCACTCCTCTGGGCTAAAGTTGCGAACGCGCTGCTTGTCTGCAACAACAAGTACCCCCAGTTCCTCATCTTGCACGATTACCGGGATGAACATAGCCGAGCGGGGAGTAGTTCGGACCTGCTCTGGATTAAACAAAGGATTATGCCAGGCATCTGAAACTGTGATCATGCTACGGTTTCGGTAGCAGAGTTCAGCCGTTTCTTTAAAAAACCTTATCGGTTCGTCCCGCAGCTCCGGAGCAACTTTCTCAGAACCTTTTAGGGATGGCTCAAGGCGGAACAGTTCCTTCCCGGTCCTGTCCGGCAAGTAAAAATGAATTTCATTGAGTCCCATTAGTTCAGGAAGTGAAATACTGAGAAGCCTTACATTTTCTCCCGCAGAACGGCCGGCAAGCAGTTGCTCACCCAGGAGGTAGATTCTTCTTAGTGAGCGCAGACGCGTGGCGGTCTTGCGGTCGTGGAGCCATCCAACAATCAGCAAGACCGCCAAAACTCCCAACAAAGTTGCAGGCAGCCAGACTGTGCTCAAAAAGAAGTTTGAATAAGACCAAGCCATGCTTCAAGTTCCGGTGCCCGAAAGTTGGCGACAACTAAATCCGCTCCCTCTAACTCTCGATGAGTAGTGCTCAGGGCTACCACCCGCATGCCGGCGGATCGGGCGGCCTGAATCCCCGTAGCCGAATCTTCGAACACCACACACTCCTCAGGCTTTTTTTTAAGTAGTGCGGCGGCAAGTAAATAAATATCAGGTGCAGGCTTAGGTTTTTCCACTTTATGGCCGTCAACAACGACTTGAAAAAACTTGCTTAGCCCTGTCTCGCTCATAACGAACTCGGCATTGGCCGGTTCGGCATTAGTAGCAAGCCCTTTGGGGATACTGGCATGTCGTTCGAGAAAGTCCACCACGCCGGGTACAAGCCTTTTCGTTAGTTGGGGTTTCATCCTTTCCCTATACAGAGCTTCTTTGGCGGCACCGTGGGCATAGATTTCCTCCTGACTTAGTGCATCCCCGAACAAAGCTCTTACAATCTCGTCATTTCTGCGTCCATACATGAGTTCCGGTAATTTATCATCAACAGTTAAACCTAAATTCTGCAAATACTCACGCCAGACCTCAAGATGAACAGGATTGGAGTCGACAATTACTCCATCCAAGTCAAATATGAATGCAATCTCCATCCTCATTTATGAATACCGATCCGCCTTTGCGGATCATAACACAGTCCTGAGGCCGGACTGGGGTACAATGCCTGCGTGAGCCGCAATTCAGATGGCGCCGGCTTCGGACGCCACATTGTGAAACGAATACTGCTGATTTTTCTTTCATTTACAGCGATAGGGCTGATGGCTCCCTTTTTTAGCGCCGGTCCTCTAGGACGCCGGGTTCTTCAGCGGCTGGAACATTCTCTCAATCGAAAGGTAGAGGTCGCGGCGGTGCGCTTTAGCCTCCTACGCGGCCCTGGCTTTCTGCTGCGTCAGGCGATCATCTATGATGATCCGGCCGGAGTTGGGGAACCTCTGGCTTTCGTGGACTCCATTGAGGCCAATCTTGACCTTTTGGCCTTACTACAGGGGCGCTTGGAATTCGCTTCCTTGCGTTTTGACAGTCCTAGTGTAAATCTGATCAAAACCGCCGACGGCCTATGGAACTTTCAAGCCTTTCTGGCAGCCAACCCGGCCGTTAAGCGCTGGCCGGAGATCATGGTTCGTGATGGCCGGCTTAACTTTACAGTCGGGGGCGTTAAGTCGGTATTTTATTTTGGCAACACAGACCTGGATATAAAACCTGCTTCGGGCAGCGGATTGGCATTCAATTTCAAATTTTCGGGGGAACTTCGCCGCTCGGATCGGAGTGCACTTTTGTTTGGCGCGTTTTCAGGTCGCGGCCTTTGGGAGCAGGTTTCGAATCGTGCAGGCCGGCTTGAAATGGATATGACTTTGGAACAAAGTTCCCTTGGAGAAATAACTGCCCTTATCTATGGATATGATCTCGGCATCCACGGCCAAGTGAACGCCAAAGCTAGCCTGAGGGGCGACATTGAATCTTTGGATGTCCGTGGGGCTTTGCAAGTGCGGGACATTCACCGCTGGGATTTGCTTCCTCCTTACGCTGAAGGGGGAAGCCTAGAATTTCAAGGCAAACTAGATCTGCTGAACAGGAATCTGGAGTTGGATTCTGTTCCAACCAGCAGGCTCCCGTTGACCTTTCGTTTTCGGGTCAAGGATTACCTGGTCAGACCGCGCTGGGTTGCCGGACTCCAACTGGATGGTTTGGCTTTACCCCGAGTGCTGGAGACGGCGCGACATTTTGGTTTTGCCTCGCTTGAGCGTCTTCAGGCGCAGGGCATGGTGTATGGAGAAGTGCACTTTTCACCGGAAACGGGGTTCAAGGGCGGATTCTTGCTTGAGAGGGCAATATTTTCCGATTCCACTGGTTTTGCGGCCCACCTTGAGCGAGCCTCTGTGATTGTTGAGCCAGAGGGACTCAGAATGCCGCCTACCCGTGTGCTGGTGGGCCAGAACGAACCCGCCATGCTTGAAGCCAGCTATTCATTTACTGGACCTAGGCTGAATTTTCATGTCGCGTCCGCCGGAATGCCGGTTTCCGCTCTGCGCTCTGCTTCGATGCTGCTTTCAGCAACTCCTATCCCTGACTTTTTTTCTCGGCTTAAAGGCGGACGCTGGAGCGGGGAGCTTGCTTTCAAACGCGACGGTGCTGATGCGGGCGCGTGGTCTGGCAACATAGAGATTAATGAGTGCACCATCGAGTTGCCAAGCTTTGAGCGGCCTGTGTTGATTTCAATTGGCAAAGGAACGGTGTCCGGGGCTGCTCTGTCATTCGATCATTTGGAAGCTGCTTCAGGATTACTACGTTTTCAAGGCCGTTATGCCTATACTCCTGGTGCGCGCAGGCCGCACCGGTTAAGTGGAAAAATTCCTGAGATTCAGGCTGATGAACTTGAGCGGATCATGTCGCCCATCCTGCGCAGATCGCGCGGGCTTTTAGCCAGAGCCCTAAAGTTGCCTGGAAGACGCGAGAGGACGCCCGAATGGCTGGCAAACCTGCGAATTGAGGGAGATGTTGAAGTGGATTCTCTGAAAATTGGCGGCCAGCAGTTGGAAGCGGTAAAGGTTAAATTTTTCTGGGACGGGCAGGAGGTGGATGTGCCGGGCTTTTCTGCTTTTATTGCTAAGGGACGTTTGCACGGGTATTTGAAACTAAACCTCGGAGATGGTGGTCCGTACTACAAACTGGCTGGCCGTTTCAGTACAAATGAAGCTCGAGAATTCAGGCTGGTGGCCGACGGTTTGGCAGAAACCCGCGGCAACGGAGAGGACCTCCTGCACAACCTGCGCGCTGAAGGCTCCGTTCGCATTCAGCCGCCGCCACTGGCGGGAGTGGTAAAAGAAGGTTCTTTATCCGCGCTCTGGAGCGCCGCTTGGGAGCGCAGGCAATGGCACGCCCGCCTGTTTCAGGTGAGGCTGGACAACGGCCGGCAAATCTTTACTGGCGAGGGGAGCGTTACCTCTCCGGATAAAGTTGAAATTGAGCTGTCCGGTGAAGACGGGAAATTTCGCTTAACGGGAGCGCTTAACCCCTTATCGCTTGAGATCGAGCCGGTGCGATGAGCGATTATAGATGTGCCCTCAAATTGCACCGACCGGCTTTTAGGTTACCGCAATCTGCTTGATTGAATTATTCGTTGAAACTGATGTGCGTGACTGAAACCTGATCCTTTATCACCGCCACTTCAATATGCACGTTCCGGCCTTCGCGGTCATAATACCAGGCGCCTGGCCGCAACTGGTCTGCTTGCTGTATCCGTGTCAAAACTATCTGGCCGGTGGTGATCTCCTTCGGCTCGGGTAGATGGTGTACTATCCATTGGTAGGAACGAGTCTTACGCGAGTCTATTTCCAGGCGCATCAGCTCACCGGCGGGTGCGGCATGTAACTGGCTATAGCGGCCCAGATCCGGCTCATACAGGAAAAACTCAGCAGCCAGTCTCGGTGTGTAATGCAGGATCATCGGGGCGCCAGGCAAGTCGTTCTCAAGCGGGAGGATGGATCCATTGCGTAAGAACAGCGGCACAGCGCCCGGTGTAGATTCAACCTCAATCCATTGCCGTCCCTGGTAAATCCGGTTGGTAGCCAGTTCCGTCCATATCCCCATTGGCAGATATACGCGGCGGCGGTTTTCCGGGGTGTAGAGCGGGGCAACCAGCAATTCGTCGCCCAGCAGAAATTGATCAGCGATTTTGCGGGCTTCGGAGTCTCCTGGGTACTGTAGTGGTAGTGGATGCAGAACCGGGTATCCGCGCTGGCCGACCTCATCCGCATATGCCAGCAGGAATGGTGTTAAGCGCCGACGAGTGGCCAGCATTTCCGCGCGCAGGCTTGCCTTTTCATTTTCCTCAAGCTGGGGGGCCTCTGCCTCGCTTACCAGCGGCGCAACGCTGGCCAGCTCAAGCGCTCGCCCGTAGAGCAACAAGTCGGAGTCACGATAAGGCGTAAGGTCGAATACCGGCAGCGGCAGCGCGGATAAAGACGCATGCACCATCTTCAGCAGGGTCTCTTCAAGTGTCCGCCAGCTACCGCGTTGCGGTGGATCAAGCAGTGTGGCCTGAGGGGGAAGCCGGCGGCGGTCCAGCACTCCGAATTCCATTACTCCGTTCACCGGCGATACCAAACTGTGTTCCTCCAACACGCCTTTGAACGTGGGCCCGTAGTAGAACCAGTATTCCAGCCGCTGTGCGGGCCGTATGGTTACTGCGTAATATTGCGTATCAGATGCGCCCAGATCGAAAACATAGTTGCCCGGGCTAAGGTGGTGCAGTCCGTATCCTTTGGTGCTGTAAAGAAACGGGCGCAAGCTTGCGATTCGCATCCCTCGTGCGTCTGCTTGCCGTTCAGCCCGTGGGCCGAGGCCGTAAAAACCTTCCCCGGGCTCGGCTTTTCTGACCACGCGAATCTCGCCGTCGCTGCTCCGCGTGACGCTTACCTCCGCCATTAGCTCCTCACCCTTGGCGTTCAGCACGCGTATCAGTCCGTCTTTTCGCTGAACGACCAGCGTGAGGTATTCGGTGCTGAGCAGCGCCTCTGTGCTGCTAAAACTCTGTTTTACTTGAATGATGTTGCTGGCTCCGGCCGGTTTTGCCTCACATTTTTGTCCGGACCAAGCGCGGCAGAATCTGAACGAGGATGTGCTGGCCCAATGAATCGCGACTTCCCCGTCCTCCACCTGAACGAGCGTTTGGGTTGCATAGGCCTGCGTAGCGAACAGCAGCGCGCATTGAAGCGCCGGCGACCAGACCCTAAACATAAAGCAGTTCCTGCTGGACTTCGCCCGTCACTCTAGCTTGCCGCTCATCAGTGATGACATTTACTTCCAACCGTATGCCGAATTCGGGCAAGTATATTCCGGGCTCGATCGAGAAGCAGGTCCAGGGCAAAACACGTCGTTCGTCGTGCGTCTCTAGGTTATCCATGTTTGCCCCGGCGCCATGTACCTCTTCGCCGATGGAGTGGCCTGTTCGGTGCAAGAAATGTTCTCCGTAGCCCTGTTGCTTTATAACAGAACGCGCGGCGTCATCGACTTCGAAGCCTTGCAGGGGCTCGCCCTTTTCGAAAGCCTTTTCCACACGTTCAATAGCACGATCACGCGCTTCCTTTACCACGTCGAAGACTTTTAGCACTTGATCGGGCGCAGATTTTCCGCAATATGCCGTCCAGGTGATGTCATAGTAGATACTCCCCGGCTCATCCAGTTTCGCCCATAGATCAATCAGCAAGACGTCACCTGTGCGGATCTGGCGGCTGTTGTGCTCGTCGGGAACGTGGTGGGGGTTGCCTGAATTCTCGCCGGCCGCCACTATAGGCCCGTGGTCGGTTTTAAGGCCGCTTGCCGAAAATCGCGCAAGAATAAATTGCTGTACCTCCCGCTCAGATAACGCCGTTCCCGCCGCCAGCCTCTCAGAGACGAGCCTGAATGCTTCTCGCCGGATGCCGTCCACGCGGCGGCTGGCTTCCAAGTGGCTTTCCAGCTTCTTCTGGTCCAACCGTGCTTCGAACAGTTGTATCAAATCCGCTGAGCTTACAACTTCGGCGCCCAAGCTCCTGACAAGTTCGACGGTTCCCGCATCCACCAGTGACACGTATGGGATGGCTCCTTTTGGGGAATATTGCATGGCCAGCCGCCGGTTTCCGCCGAGCAGGCGTATCAAGCCATCCACCATGCTGCTCCAGCCGGTGTATTCAATCTTGATTCCGGGTAAAGCATCGAGAATAGTTGATTCGATGCGGTGCACCAGCTTCCTCGGCTCCCCTTCGACGGGAATCAGGTAGAACCATCTGCGTGTCGGCATTAATACAGGTTTCAGCTCCAGCACGCGGTAAGCCAGCGGATCGCGTTGGTGGTGATCAAAAAAAAGCCACCCATCCACTCGTTGATCGCGCAGGGCTGCCTGAAACTCGTCTAATCGCATATTCCTCCAACCACTATTTAACGTCACCCATCAGAGCTTTTGCCGGGCGCACCAGCAACGCCACCAGCAAACCTGCCAGAGCGCCAAAAGCCGCAATCATTATAAAAAGCGTGTCGAGCGGTAGGGCTTCATATAGGGATGCAATCCGTCCGCCTAAATAATTCCCCATTGATAGTGAAAGGAACCAAACCCCCATCAATAAGCCACTGACCCTGGCCGGTGCCAGTTTGGTCATGGCGCTCAGTCCCACCGGGCTCAAACAGAGCTCTCCCACAGTGTGCAGCAGATATACTGCCATCAACCATAGCGGGCTCACCAACACTCCACCTTCTGCCCGAGCAGCTCCGAGCGCCAACACTGCAAAACCCGCCGCTGCCGCCAGCAATCCCAGGGAAAACTTTGCTGGACTGGAAGGTTCATGCCTGCCAAGCTTCACCCAAAGCCATGCAAAAACCGGCGCCAGAATTATGATGAACAGCGCATTCAGCGATTGCAGCCAGCTTGCTGGAAATTGAAAACCAAGTACCGTTTTATTTGTGCTTCGTTCAGCAAACAAATTTAAAGTCGATCCGGCCTGTTCGAACATGCACCAGAACAGCGCAGATGCCACAAATAGAATTACGACAACCACCAGCCGCCGCCGCTCTACCGGGCTCCATTCCCCCGTTATGAACAGCCAGACGAAAAATACGACGCTGGTAAGAAGCAGAACCAATCCCATGGCGTTTGCAAAGAGTTCAGCCGAGAGTCTCACCAGGCCGCTTGCCTGGACTAACACTGTGAGAACAATGGCGATTGCCAGAATTGCCAGGATTCGCTGTGTCTGTTGCAAAGCAGCAGCTTTCCCCTCCGCATCCGAAGCCGGAGAAAAGCTGGCCTTGGCTAGGTACTTGCTTCCGGTGGTGTACTGTATAAGGCCGGCCAGCATGCCAAATGCTGCTAGAGCGAATCCCAAATGCCAGTTGACTCTCTGTCCCAGATAGCCGCAAGCCAATGGGGCCAGAAAAGCGCCCAGATTGATGCCCATATAAAAAATCGAAAAACCTGCGTCGCGCCGCTGATCACCTGCCCCGTAAAGCTGCCCCACCATTACGCTTACGTTTGGCTTGAGTAGGCCTGTTCCAAGCGCTGAGATTATAAGTCCTCCGAAGAAAAACAGGATCCACGGCATGGCCAAACAGGCGTTGCCGGCCGCTATCAGTAGTCCCCCGTAAAGCACGGCCTTCCTTTGGCCCAAGATTCGATCTGCCAGCCAGCCCCCGGGCAGACTGAGCAGGTAAACACTGGCGGTGTACATCCCGTAGATTGTGCCGGCTTTGGCCACGCTGAAGCCGAGTCCGCCGGCGGTTTCTGGCGCCGTCATAAAAAGTACCAGCAGGGCGCGCATACCGTAATAGCTGAAGCGCTCCCACAACTCGGTCATGAACAGGGTGGACAGACCGCGAGGATGTCCAAAGAAACTGCCGCCTTCTCTGCACACGTTGGTCGCTATCTTCTCTGCCATTCGATTTCAGTAGCCAGGTTGACCAGCCCGGCAACGTCTCTGGAGTCCACCACTCTGAAAACGACTACATCGTCGAGCCAGTCCTGGCTCAGGCCGTCCCAGTGTTGTGTGGCAACCGTCAGTGTATACTCTTGACGTGTTAGTTGGCAATTGAATCGGAATGTAACCTCCAGTTGCTCTCCTGCATTGAAGCTTCCGAAATCCACTCCGGCAATTCGAGTGTTGGTGCCGAACACATCAATCCCCAGCCTGTTGCGTATAAGCATGCCGACCACCGGGCTGTGCACGGGTCTTTCCATCTGGGCGCGAATCCGCACGGCAGCCTGCTCCCCGCTTCGAATAATGCGCGTTGGGAAGCCTGCCTTGTTGAGTAGTTCGACTTCAACGATTCGGCTTGCACCATCGCCATGCCGGAAACTGCCGGTTTGAAGCTCAACCTCGTCTGTTTTTTCGGTGCCTTTTCCCAGTACGTAACCGACGTAACGGTTCACCACGTCATTCGGATTGCCCTCGGCAGCCACCTGACCGTTTAAAAGAAAAACCGCCCTGTCGCTTAGTCTTTTCACCAGACCGAGATCGTGAGAAACAAAAAGAACCGTGACTTGTTTTCGTTTAAGCTCCTCGAACCTGCTGATGCAACGGCTGGAGAATGCAGCATCTCCGACGGCCAGTGCCTCATCGACAATCAAAATCTCAGGCTCCACATGAATGGCTGTGGAAAAAGCTAGGCGCACGTACATGCCGCTTGAATATTCCTTGACTGGACGGTCGATGAACTCACCGATGCCTGCAAATTCTTCAATGGCCGGGAATATGCGCTCGAGCTCTTTGCGGCTGAGCCCCATTATTTCACCGTTGATGAAAACGTTTTCCCGCCCGGTTGATTCAGGATTAAACCCGGCGCCAAGCTCCAGCAGAGCGGCAATTCGTCCTTCGGCAATTACGCGCCCGCTTGTGGGTTGTACAATGCCGCTTAAAATCTGAAGCAGCGTGCTCTTGCCGGAACCGTTCGGCCCGACAATCCCAAGAAACTCTCCTCGTTCCACAGTCAGGCTTACGTTGCGTAAAGCCCAAAAGTCGGAACGCCGCTTTGTGGAGACAAATGGAAAAAATTCTAGTATTCGGTCGGAAGGTTTGCGATATAAATGGTAGACCTTGGATACCTTTTGAACGGCGATCACGCTTCTTGCGTCAACTATAGCGCGATCCGTATCGCAATGTGAATGTGTATCAGAACCGGATGGTCACGGTGAGATCTCGCGGCGGGGTCCCGCTGCCGGCGGGCGGTACCGAGAGAACGTCCAGATGAAGTAGCGCGCCTGCCGGAAGGGGCGGCATATTGAATCCACTCACGACGTTGGAAATGGTTTCTCCGGCGGGTATCGTTAAGCGGCAGTAGACATCGTTTCCTTGGCGCAATTGTAGTTCCATCGGTCCTCCCAAGGGAGCATCACCGACCACAGCGAATATGTCTCGCACGGCTCGCGCCTCCTCAACAACCAGCGGTGGCGCAATGTTGGACTGTATCGCCGGATAGCCCTGTACCTGGATGGTCATTTGCCCTCCGGAGAGAGTCCTCAGTCCTCGGTCGGTTGTATTGGTGAAACAAAGCTGCGCCGGTTCACTCTCGCCTTGCATGTTGGTTACGGAAAGCTCCGCGCAGGCAATACGCACGTTCGGAATCGATATCGTGAAGCAGTGGTGGCCGCTCGCCGGGCTGCCAAAGAAGTCTCGCGGGAAAGGCAATATGTAAACCTTCTCCTGAAGGTGAAAAACCGGAGAGCCGGACTCGTGCGCCGCAGCTACGCTGCCTCGAACGCCTCTCTTTACTCGGTAGGTCGAACCGTTCTCCAGTTTATCTTCAATTTCCATCACCTCAGAATCGACCTGAATTAAGCTGCCAGGCGTGCCTTCTCCGCCAGGGAAAATCTTGATCAGTGTGTCTTCCGCTCCGGTGGCTTGCGAAAGCAATATCTGAGACGGGCTAGCCAGCTCAGGCCAGTAATGTAGTTTTAGCGTTCCCGCCGTTGCCGTCCTCGTGTTGGTCAAATCCTCAAAGCCGATGTTCATCAGTTCAACTGATCCGCGCCCGGTTGGCGCCAGGCCGAACACAGGCTTGGGAGGGGGCTCTAAGTCGACCGGTGCTGCTCCGCCTCCGCCCAGCCGCCAGCGTGTTACGGGTGAAAGCTCGTAGGCGCACTCCTTGTCACTAACGTTAGCCGCACGCCCGCAAATGTGAACGGTTGCCCCGACACGATACGGCAACTCAAACTGCACATAATTGCTTCGCGCCAGTGCTCCAAAACGCCAGCTTGGCTCTGCAACCACATATTTGCTGGTTTCATCTGGCTCAACATCCCACCGCGGAGCGATCTCAAGCGTGGTTGCACTATTGGTGATAACTGTACGTTCCTGTCCTTTGCCTTTGCCTTTGTGTATGCGGACCACAGTTCCGCGCAGGCTGTTTTCGGGTAGCTGCTGGTTCTCATTGCCTATGGTCGTTGCCGAGTGAATTGTGGCCGCCCTTTCCGGTTCCAGTTCCATCCGCCAGTAGAAGTTGGCATGATCGTAATTCTCATCCGGAGGCCCGCTGAGCACGGCCGGCAGTCCGGTGTCGGTGAAGGAATTTGACGGGACCTGACCCACTGCAATTTGCTGCATCTCAACCGGGTTCCGTCCCCGGTAGACATTAAATGACTGTGTGCCGGGGGCAAAACTCAGCCCCCTCAGTTGAACCTGATTAGTGTTGCTGCCGGGGGGAATGACTGCCCGGGCCAGAAAAGAAAGAGGGCTTTCACCGCCGTCCTCTCCTACGGCGCTGATGCCGTAATACAGTGTTTGCCCACCCGCAAGCGTGCCTCCCTCGCTCGATACTGCGGGAGAGAGGCTTAGCAAGGGAATCCCTACGCTAGAAACCGACGGCATTCTCGGGCTGCCGAATCCAACCCGTAAGCTCAGCAAAGGCTGCCCGTCAGCGCCTGTGACAGATGTCTCCTCGACGGTGAACAGCTGATCCCCATCTTCATCCAATGTAGCGCCTAGTAGTGGTCTGGGCAGGCCGATTTCACTGTTTCGTTGGCGCCTTACCCCCTGTCCGCTTCCGTTCGCGTCATCTGTGTACCAAGCATCGTCATGGATCTGCGCGGTTATAAATACAGTTCGGTAGTTCAACCCCGGTGCTGTGCTCTTAATGCGAAAAGGTTGTCTGAGCAAGCCGGCTTTCAGGTAGCTGATTGTGATTATGTCGCCCGGCTTCAATCCGACACCCCGCACGCTGGTCTCGAATTCCGCATAAAAATTGCCTTTTATCGACTTGTTCAGCTCAAGCTGAATTATTCGGCTGGCCTGGTGAAAATTTGGAATACCCAGCGCGTTCAGCGGGCCACTTATTTCTTGCCCCGTTCGTAACACATCTTCCACGTCAACCAGCGAGAGGCTGTCCTGTTGGTACTCATTGAATTCATCCTGAAACTCTAAGCTGAACCGGTTCGGAGCATCGGCCGCAGTGCGGCTCCAGAATCGAATCGATGGTTCGCCGTTTGTTTTCCGCAATATTCCGGAAAACCCGAGTGTGCCGTCGCCGAACTCATAGGCCGGCCAGCCTCCATTCAGCGGTTCACGACTGTTGCTCCCGGATGGTTTCGACGGCTGCTGCAAAGCCAGCGTGTTTTCGCAGCATAATTGAATTTTTCCCGAATCGCTTTGGCGCAAAAAAAGTCTGCTCCCGGCCCGTATTCCCCTTAGTATTTCTGCCGCGCTTCTTCTTCGCCGCAAGACCAGGTTGCACTGGAAGCGCGGTATCAAGACCGGGTTCCCATGCAAATCGCTTGCCGTCACTGGCTGGGCGCAGTACGCGGCAGCTTCAGCAAAGCTGCGTAAGTCGATATCTTCCGTATGCCACCCTGTCCGGCGCAGTATATCCAGGATCACCCACGCCGGATTGTTATCGTATGCGTCTCCAAGGTAAGTACCATCGGCGCTGTAGCGGGCTACGCGAAGACCGCGAATCAGAACTTGCACTTTGGGTAACCCAAGTCCATCATGGATGCGGTTCGGCACCACCACCGAGAGCAGCGCCATGCTGCCGTATGGATCGCCGGAAGGATTTCCATTCTCGTCCTTGAAATTCGGGTTAAACTCGCCTGTGCGGGTGCCGTAGGTCACTACCTCGTACCATCCGGTGGCCGTCATGTTTTCATCGGTTCTTCCTGCGGGGATCTCGATTTCGTTGACTACCACCCGCAACACTTCCTCGATCTCCCCCATACCCAGAAGAACTTCCATACGTGTCAGGTTTCCGTCATTCCGCGCAAAGACTATAGGTGGAGCATACCAGGCCGTTCCGTAAACCACAGGTACAAAGTCGTTGTACCGGGCTTCATTCTCGACCAATGCTGAAACATGGTATGAGCGCTCACCATGAGTCCGCACATATATGGAAGGAGGAATATACTCCACCCCGCCGAACCTTCGAGTTGGTCTGCCGGAGGAGTCTCGGTCGAACATGCCTCTTTGTTGGCAACCGGCTCGTGTATAGTCACACCAAGTGAATGGCGCTTCACCGTTCAAATTGCCCGCTCCGCCCTCCACATCGGGCGAATATCCGCAGCGATAAAACGGTGTATATTTTTCTTCCGTGTCCTCCCTCGCAGCCTGTTGGCGTTGATCTGCGGACGCCGGAAATTTCCAGGGACAACGCCGCTGAATTCGAACCTCTGGAAGCAACACCCGCAGCAGATTTGTTTTGCTGGTGATCGGCAACAACAATGTTTTTTCTGTTATTTCCTCGGGGTTGTCGGCCACACCGCGTAGTATCACCGTTTCTTCCGAGGCCGGCGCATTGTTCTTGAGATCATAAAATAGAAACCGGACTGTAACTTTTGCGCCTTTAAAGCCCTGAGTTCTTTCAAGCTGTGAGCAGTAGGAATCGGCGTCGGCCAGAGTTACTTTCACTCGGGACAGACTATCGATGCCATTTTCGGCATCCAGGCGCATCTCCCACAGATTATGCCCGAGAACTCGCGGTTCATAGCTTTGTCCCCCGACTTCTACTCTGTGCGTGCACCACCGTTCGACTGCGCCTGAAGCGAACTCCACGGTGAAAAGGAAAACCGGCGTTTCGGTTATGCTTCTTTCTTTAAGCTCGACGATGGTGGTCATGTTTCACCTAGATGCTCAGCGGCGCGACAATACGAACTTTTGTGCTGCTCTGCGCTGGACCTTTGGTTGTTATTTCAAGTGAATCTTGGTCAAAACGGGCGCCCGTATGTACGCCGCAATACGTAGTCGTTTTGCGGTATTGAGATGGCGCAGGTTGAGCTTCTGCCTGCACGCCGTAGATTTCCACGCATGCTCCGGCTGGTAAACTTAGTCCAAAAGAAACACTTTCCGATTCGGTGGTTCCTGCGCCGGATAGCACAAACCTCCTCCAGTGCGGCGAAGTCTGGAAACTCTTTTGTTGCCTCTCCCCATTTGATTCTCGGTAGAGAGTAATCTCATGATTGGCGGCGCTCCGTATATATGCGCTGAATGCATAGTGGTACCGTCCTGGCGCAGTAATAACTTGATAAATGCTTTGATTTGCCGATCCGTTATTTGTCAAACTGGCTGCTGCCGTGCCCCCCATCGGGTCGGGAAGGCTATTGCTGATCATTATCGTCGGCGATTTTATCCAGACGGGCGATTTCAGATCCTCACTCCACCGCAACAGGTTATCGGCAGGATCTAGAAACAAGAACTCATTTAAGCGCCCTTCCGCAGCCTTGAAAAAAGCCTCGAGCCTGAACCGTTCCGTGTCGTCCAACGCCTCAAAAGAAAGCTCCCAAATAATTTGAGCGGCTCCGAGGTCTAGCCCATCCACAATTGCGCCGCTCGGTAGCGTGCTACGCACAGTACGGTAGTGCCTTCTCTTTACTAATGGGTATTGGGCCACCGCACCGCTTGAAAGTTGAGGGAAGATCAGCATGCTAATACCTTTTCTCCTCGATCACCAGCAAAGCTCTACCCCGCTCGAGGTCGCTGCTTTCGGTTATGGGAGAATCCTCAGCCAGTCCACAGCGGTTATAAACGGTCCCCTCCCAAGGGTCGGTGAACGAAAACTCTCCGAAACGGCCTTCCACACTGGCAATGAAATTTTCCAGTGCGGCCATTTCTTCTTCGTCCAGCAAGTCCAAACGGACGGCCCATCGTCTTGCCGGTGCGGCATACTCGCGGAAACGCTGCTCGCTTCCGTCGATAAACTTAAGTACACAGGTCTTGTAGTCAAGCGCCCGCGTTGCCGGATATTGGAAAATGGCGCCTGTTTTCAGTGTCGGAAAGCTATTCATTTCACAACTCACCCAGCACATCGCCCAGCGAGTGGGAATTGAGCAGGGCCTCCCTGACCGCTCTGGCTATCTCATCGCTATGCTCCAAAAAGGACCGGCTATCCAATGCTTGTACCTGCACCGTGATCGAGGGGGCGTATGTAATGCCCTGCTTTGCCTGAGCGCCGTCTGCGCCCGCTGTCCCGCTTGAAGTCCTCTCAGTAAGTGGCCCTAGAGGCGCTGTGGCTAGGAGACGCGGCAGCCCTGACTGGTCGTAGTCAATGCCCAGCACAGGCATGCCTGCTCGGGTCGGCATGGCGCCGGTAAAGTGAATTGATTTAGAGGGAACATACTTTGAAAGCTCAACTTCGTCAGCTTCGTCTCGTTTGTCGCCGAAAAGGAGTCCTGCGAACCAGGAGAAGATGGGCCCCAGCGTCAAGCCGCTGGCTAGGTTCCGTACGGTGCCGGCGACAATGGCTTGCGCAGCTGATTTTATGTTCCCTGCGCTTACCGTGCCGCTACTTGCAGTCTGTGCTTGTTGCAGGGGAATGTTGATCAGGGAAGTCAGTCCATTTGTAATCCGGCCGGGACCGATTATAGATTCGTCAAGTTCCGATAGCCGAACTGTCTTGAGCAATGATTGCAGAGAACTGCTCTGCGCTAATTTTCCGGCAGCGTCAAGAAGTTCGCGGTAACTGTCTTCAATCTCGTTCATCGGTACAGCTCCTCTCCCTTATGAGCAATTCCTCCAGCGTGACAATAGCATCCCAATCTTTGGCGCTAAGATCGTACAGGCTCAAACCCCCGAGCTTCCAAGCCTGGAACAACTCCAGCCAGGCTAGGCTCTGTGCTGTGATCAGCGACTTGGGGCAGCGCGTTACAGCGATTTCTTTTCGCACCCAGACGGGCCGCTCCTGCTCCGGTTCTGAATCCGGCAGGAACGCACAGTGTCTTTTCTTTGCCAAGCCCATCTTTCGGCAGTTCTCGCACTTCCACTTGGCCTGGTCGATAAATTGAAAGTGGAAGGCGAGAATCAGTTTTTTCTTTCCGATTCGCTCAATCCGGCCTCCCCCTTAATGGCCGTCGTTATCTCCCGCGCCAAATCTTCCGGGCCTTCACTGGCTAAGCGCTCGGCGGTTGCCTCTTTTCCGTCGATTAGCAATCCTTCTATTTCAACCAGCCCCCACAGAAGATATGCTTTCTCAAGTTCAGTTGCTAGCTGCGCAGCCTCTAGGTTTTCTTGGGGCTCTTTGCCGCTTTGTGTAAACTCAACCCGGCGCAGGAGATCCCCCAGGCTCCGCATCAGCTCAATGCGGCGATCGAGGGACATTCGCCGAATTGTAAAGCTTATCTCTGGATAAATTTCTGATTTTTTCCGAACGTAACTTTCATAATTCGTGAACCTAGCCAAACGCCACCACCATTTCATCATCGCCGGTGCCTTGCGCACGACATCCCTGAAAATGCCATTGAAGGCGAGTCTCGCTATCGTCATATTGAGGAACCTCCGGTATTACGCTTTTTAAGTAAACTCCGCACAACTGACCGCTCTGTTGCCCAAGCTGCAACATCACTTCAATGGGCGACCTATCGCGTGCAGCTTTATATAAAGACTGGCTGCCTGTATCGGCGCTCCCGTAAAGCGAGAGATCGACGGTTACTGTCCTCCTTCCTGCAACCAGACACCGGGGTAGCGCCGAGCCGAATTCTTTAGCGCGTAATTCAAGGTTGTTGTCCAAACTCACTCGGGCATCTGTGACCGTGAAAAATTGTTCCGAAATCGCACCCAGCCAAGCCTGGCCCAAATGCCCTGGTATAAGGCTGTAGTTGTAGCCGTTAACTGTTGGCTCCGCGGGAAAGTTGCTGAGCTGGCCCTGCCCCTCGGTAAAACTGCAATTATCAATTAAATCCATGGCTGCGCCACGAAATCTGAACTCGTGATAGTCTCCGTTTACTCGCAAATCCAGCTTGTCAATGCCGGCCCCGCAAAGTATTCGCTGAATGGCTTCCGCAGGGCTCCAGTAGTCAAAAATGCTTGCGCTTTTGAGAACTGGTCCAGGAAAGTAGGTGATTGCTGGTCCGATAGGCGAACCTTCGCTCGGGGTCAGTGTGAAAGCCGCGTTAAGTAACACGGTGTTATCATCGACAATCGCTTGCACAAACCGGATCTCCCCGCCGAAGGTCACTGCCTGCCCGGGCTCTAGCCCGTGTGGTTGACTCAGCACTAAAGTCCGGCCGGTTGATCCCACTCCTGCTGTGCCGCCGGCATAGAGCCGCGTGTCGCCACCTAGGGCCGCTTTAAAAAGTGCGCCGTAGCCCGTTTCGAGTGACTGCGGGTCGAGGCCGGTCATGTATGTGCGCAACTCGAATTCCGTATACCTTCTCGTATTCGGAGGCAGGCCAAGAAATGTTCGTGTGCCGGTTTTGTCTCGGCGCAGCGGCTTTTCAAACTCCTGCTTGATGCTGAGTTTCACTCCCGGAAATCTGTTCTCCGGACCGATCATAGGCGTGGCGCCGTAGGTTGCTTCCAGCGCTACATAGAACCTGTTATTGTTTGATGCTATATAGCAGGACATCCTTTCCTCCTTTTGGTTTAGCCTGCGCTCACGTCCACCTCGAGCGAGACTTTTGCTGTTTGGATGAAGTTTTTTCCCCCATGCTTAACCGGCCCGAACGAGACCTCATATGCCCCTGCGTAAAATGCTCCATTTCCCCAGTCACCTCGCCGCGAATCTAGCACGCTGGTGACTGCCTCCACGTAGAAATCCAGCATTTTGCCGAGCTCCTCCAGCCGGTCATGTGAAACTCGTACTTCGATTACCAGCCGCGCCTTTCCGCTAAATGCTCGGAATTTTTCTCGCAACTCGTTTGTTAGTTTTTCGCAATAAACATATACCGCCGGATATTGAACGCCGGCAGTTCTGTCGGCTAGTTCATGACTGATGCTCTGGGCCAGAACCACAGGCGAAGCAGCTGGGCTTCCAAGTTCGGCACGCGTTCCGACGGCGTATGGTAGCCCCCCCGCTCCTGCTAGCATTTCAGCCAGTCTGCCTGTCAGTGCTCTCGTCACCTGCGCCATCACTTCACCCCCGCCGGAGTAGCCTTTCAGGCCGTATGTAGTAACTTGGCGATTGTCCGTCGCCGGCTGCCTCCCCATCAGTTCTTAAGCCGCTTGCGGGCATATCCCACCGTTCGGTTAGCCCAAGTGGAAAGGTGTTTTGTAGCAGGGTGGTTTCACTGCCGTAACTTGCGTATAGATTCCACCCCACTATGCCCTGTGGGGCCGTAGGAGCCACAACTGTTGGGATCAGCCCTTCGGTAACTTCTACTACCTTGAGATCACTGGGACAACCTTCGGCTCCGCTTACCCCGACCCAGGAAATCCGAAACCAGTAAGTGCCCGGCGCGCTTTCGCCGGCCTGTAGGTCTACTACCGGAGGTTGAGCCTTAGGCACAGGGGTGTCAACCATTCCCACGCCCAGTTTCAGCAGGTTGTCGTAGGCCCACTTTGACAGCCGCTCATATTCTTTCCACTTTTTCTCGTAGCGGTCGTTCAGTTGGCTGTGGTAACCATCCCGGTAGACCAGTGCCAGGCTGTGAAAGACGTGCCACAATTTCAAAGCAGGCGTGACCACCACTTTGTGGAGGTCTTCCGGCGCATCTCGGAACATTTTGGCGCTTAGCTCAATCACCAGTTCCTGCTGAGCCAGTTCCAGCTTGCGCGTCAGATCGATCTTTTCCGTGGCCGCCAGCTCGTAAATCGAGCTTTCGTAACCTCTGAGATCTTCCAGGCTGGATATTGTTCCATCAGTAAGTAGCGCCATTTCTCGCCGCCTTAGAATTGAGCGGCCGGAATCTTTTGCTTCGGCCGGCTTTTTTCTTCCGTCCACTCAGGTACAACTGTGACCTGGATTCTGTTTGCCATAGCTGCACGCTCGGCTGCCCGCCGTGCTGCTTCGGCTTTGGCATTGTACTCGCTGACTTCCTCCGCAGTAGCCAGCCGTGCGGCGCCATCGACGATGAGCTTGGCGGCGATGTCACGAGGAACTTCGGTCAGCACACCGGCTCTCCCGCCGTCCTGTGTTTCTAAACTTGACACCACCACCGGACCCTCAGGCAGGCTCTCTTCCGTTTGACGCAGTTTTTGATAGTATGCTTTTAGCTTCATAGTCACCCTCCTGGAAAATGGGCCCCGGCCCTCGTTTCACCGGGGCCCTCATTGTTGCTGCAGCTTATGTGTTGACCTGCACGCCGAAGGAGTTCCGAAGAACGCCTACGCCGTAAAGAACGTCCACTGTGAACTGCTGGGCCAGTGTGTTCGGTTGGTAGCTCATCACCACCCGCATTCCGAAATTGCCCATCTCGGCGTATTCAGCAATCGCGCCTGTGCCGGGCAGAGGTTGCGGCAGACGGCGAATCACAAGCCCGATCGCGCTGCGCGCAAACGCCAGGTTGTGCGTGGCTACCGGGGCACTGCCGGTCTTTTTGACAAACTGAGACCGGAACACGTAGAAGTCTTTGATCTTTCCGACCGTACCTTCCACCAAGGCCCGCAGCCCCGCTTCCCCTGCAGTCTGGAATTCGCTGAACCGCGGAATCTGCCGCAACTGTGAGTAAGTGGCTGAATCGACCACCAGGTATTTCGGCTCACTGGCGGGAACCTTGGCCTCGAACAGCGTGGTCTCCGCCTGGTCGATTGTGGCTTCGGTAATCGGTACGCCACTGGTCCCCACCGGTGTGTTGGCTGTAAAGCTGGCGTAAAGCCCCAGCAGATCGCTCTCTATCTTCTCCGCCAAGGCTACCAGCGCCGGCTGCATGTAGAGCTTGAGAAGGTCGGGTACAGCCAGCACCTTGGTCACGTCTGGAATCTGGAATGTGGCCTCAGCGTGGGTGTTAAGCACAATCTGAGCATTGCCCAGGCTCGGATTCTGCGTCTGGACTGTGCCGCCTTCGGCTAGGTTGTTCGCCACCAGCACGGGCGGAATCGGCACGTTCACCGTATCTCCTGCCTGTGCTAGCGTCGGCTCAAAATCGCGATTGACCAGGTTACCCATGACAAGGTTCCCCATCAGGACGGGCAAAGCATCGACCGCCACCAGTTTGACAATCGCGTTGGCTACGTTGGTTGACGTTACTGCTGCCATCTAGTTCTTCCTTTCTTAAAAGTTTTTGCCTCTGAGGGCGTTTTTGCTCCCGCGCCGCTGTGCCTCTTATTGCCCGCCCAGCGTCTGGGAAGCGATCTTGGCCACCTCCTGACGAACTCGTTCCAGTTCCTCAGGATTCATCCCGGGTCGGATCTTGTCCAAATCAATAGCTGGACCGGACTGCGGAGCCAGTCGCTGACCGGCGCCGACGCCTGATCCACCCAGGTTTCTGGCGGGCAGAAATTCCGGATTTTCCGCCACAAATTGCTTGAGATAATCCCGCAGGCTGAGTGTCCCGTTTTCGCTCGTAGCCACCAGACGTCCGTCTTCGGTGCGCTTGACGTCGTCTTTTATGGCTTTGTAAGCCAGGTCCACCTTAACCACGCCCAGCCTTTGTAGCTCGGCGCGGATTAGGGCATTACGCTCCGCTTCTTCAGCTATCTGGCGGTTGCGTTCGTTCTCCTGTACCAGCTCATTCAAACGGCGCTCAAGCTGCTCGCGCCGCCGCCGTTCTTCAGCCAGTTCGCTTTTGTAGGCCGGTTCGGTTTTCATGCTTTCCTGCCGCTTGTATTCCGCAATTGCCTCGCGAATTATCGTGCGTATGTCGGGTATCCCCTCTGTTGTGTTTTCAACTGTTTCTCTTGGTTTTTCCTCCATGCCTCATCTCCTTGTCTCCGGCGTTGCCGTCAACCTCGTTCACACCACTCGTCCAGTTCTTGGACGATTTGATCTTTGGTTTCCTGTCGGGCGTCGCAAAGATACTTCAATGCCAGCTTGCGAAGGACATGCTTTCGCAATGTTTTTGAGCCGTTAGCCAGTTCGAGCAACCTGCTGGCATCCTCCAGCTCCCCGTTGAAATCGCCGATATCGAATTCATCCAGCCCGGAGACTTCCACCGTGATCCCGTCTTCCCGGGCTGCTTCTATTGCGCCCAGCACGCGCTTCATGTTGTCTTTGACTGCGTCTCCGTAGGCTCGCAGCACCTCTTGTGTGATCGTGTAGTCTCTTTGCTTACTTATTCCGGATTGCGCCGTGCCGCCTGAAAGCGTTCCGCCGGCCTGCGTCAACAGGTAGCAGACTCGGTAGATTTCCTCTTTGAGGCGATTGAGATTCTCGGCCGCAATCTGATACACCTTTCCTTCCGGCTCAGTCCAGCCGAAGCGGTCTTCCGGCCCAAGCTGTATGTAGTACGAATCGCCGACCATCTGATCCCACTCGCGGTCCGAGTAAATCACTGGCGAGGCGAACAAGCCCATGGTCAGCGCCCAGGAAAGCGCATTTGATTTGTTGAAATGTTCTATTTGCAGCGATGCGGCTTTGTTAGTGAGCCACAAGCCTTCGCTGATGCGAAACGGGAAGAGTGGAACCTTGCCGAGCTTAGCCAGGCCGTGCCGCCCGTGCGCTACCAGACGTGGCTGGCCGTTGTGCTGGGAGGTCTCAGTGCGCTCGTATGTCTTGTATTCTTCTTTGTCGAAGTAGATCCAGCGTGTTTCTTTGATCCAGGCGCTGCTGCCCGGCTCGTCCTGCCTCAAGCCTGAGGTCCTGATTACCACCCACTCGAAGTTTCCGCGCTCGTCGTAGCGCCAGTTGATGACTTCCTGGGGACTGCAATCCACCAGGTAAGCTCGCGCTTGCCCTAGGGCTTCCTCTTCTGCCCGGTTTGCCGCTGGCCGGTCTGAACGCGGGAAGTCGACCAGAACGTAGGCGGTGCCGCACACCAGCGCCTCAACCAGGACTCGCCGGTAGAAGTCGGAAAGGCACGATCCGCGCAGATCGCAGTCCTCTACAAATTCGCTGTAGAAGGCCTTTGCCGTTTCGTTGGCGCCCTGAAACGTGAGTATTGGTTCACGCCGGAACAGCGTCGCCGCGTACCAGTCCACTATCGAGCCGACATAGTTCTCGTAGAACACCCGGCTCAACCGTTCGTTGTATACGTCCAGCGGCTCGCGGTGCCGCCGCACCAGATACTCGGCGGCGTTGAGACGAAACTGTTCGCCTCCCGCATACAGATCCCTGTAGCGGCGCCACATCGATTTTTTGGCTGAATATTCCGGATGCTCCCGGTCTATATCAAACAATGCCGTGCCTCCTTTCAGACCGGCTCACAAAATCCTCCGGCCTTGCTCTCCGGCCCGCATCTGGGGCCGGCATTCCTGCCACACCAGGTAACCCAGCGCGTCGCTCATGTGCGTCCGGCGCGGGTCTTTCTCTTTGTCAATCACCGTACTGCCCGGTTTGTATGAGACTTGTTCGAAATCCAGGATTAATTCCCGGCATTTGGGATCGACCAGCAGTCGCGTCACTCCCTCTGCATTCCGCAACAGGCCGTTCACCAGACTTACCCGTTCGCGCACCGGCGGATTGCAGCGTGGAACCCGAAAGCTCAACCGCTTGTAGCTACTATTCCGCAAGGCCTGCCGCACCATTGCAAAATCGCTGGCGCCCGTCGTCTGGCGCTGGTATCCCGAAGCATCTCCGTAGATGATCAACCCCGCTTCATGCCGCGGATAGCGTTTCAGGAACTCCTCGCAGATCTCGGCGGTCGTCGCCCGGCTCATCCATATTTCATCCACCACCCGCACTACTCCGTCTTCGATTTGCGCCACCACCGAGCACATCGGATCAACGTTGAAATCGAGTGCCCATCGCAGAGGCAGTCGAGGGTCTATCGCTGCCGGGACTATGTTTTGTGTGCGATCGAAACAACGATAGACCTGCCCCTCTGCGACATTAAGGTATTTTCCGAGCACCTCCTGCTCGAAAAACCTCTCGTCGTAGCTGCGCCGCAGCCGCTCGTAGTAGTCCGGGACTTTTTCCAGCAGATATCGGTTCTCAAACGGTGCTGCAATGGTTACCTCGTAACCTTCAACCGGATTTTCCACAAACTTCCGGTAAACCCAGTCGAATCCCTTCGGCGTCCATACCGCAAAGCCGCACAGCCTCTGTGCCTGCGGGTCTCTCAGTCTTCCTTCCAGACGCAGCCATGCCTCCGGCGAGGTGTAACTTAGCTCGTCCAGTCCGAACCACGCCAGATTCGTGCCCCTCAGCCGTTCATAGTCATCCACCGGCCGAAAGATGATCTTCGACCCCGTGTCGGTGAGAACCAGCACGTTTTCCGCTTTGTGAAACTCGTGCGGAATACGGTTTTGCTGGAGGATTTCAAACAGAGTGCTTTGGGTTGCATCTCGGAGCATAGGATAGGTCGGCGCACCCAACAGTCCCGCCCGTCCGGGATTCAAATAGCTCAACCGTAGCGCCTCCTGGCACAGAGCCTGGCTCTTTCCGCTTCCCACAGGACCTGAGAAGCCTTTAAAACGCGCGGTCGATTCATGAAAACGGCGCTGGGAAGGAAGAGGACAATACGTAATCGTTCTTTCTACGATTCCGGTTCCTGAGTTTCTACCCACCTTACCCTGATCTCCTTTGGCTCTTCCTTCCCCAACTCCTCACGAAGCTGTAACAGCCTTATGAAGTCGCCAACAGTTACCTTGACCTCCCCCTCCTCCAACTTCTCTTTGAACTCACTGATCATTTCCTCGATCAATTCGACTTTCGTCTTCGCCTTCTGCCTGTTCTTTGCTCCTGTATCTGCAACCTTCCCCGCCGGCTTCTTTGTTTTGCCGGTCTCTAATGGGTTGCCCATGCTCTTGCCTCCAAACTCCCAAATGGATTTCTCTCATTCGGCTGCCCCCGCTGGGAGTGAACTGCATTTCAGTTCCTCCGCCACAAAACTAGCACCCGGCGGTGCCCGCAGAATTATGCTTTCTACCTATCATGTTGAAAAAAAAGAAAAAAGATGGCTGTTTGCAGTTGTGATTGTTGCGGAACCTACTATACTATCATTCGATAAAATTTATTTATGGCAAATGCTGCTTGCATTTCTTTTTCTTTTGCGGTAAGCTCTTTTTCGTGGATGCGTCGTTTCAGCTCACAAAATACTGCCACTTAAACTATGGGGCTGAAACGCGCTTTGCCAGCCTTTTTATCGCAGTAATCACGATCGTAATTATTGGGGTCACCGTAGGCGTCCCCGCCTGATCGGCCCTAAGTGGTTTTAAGGGGCCGCCGGGCGGGGAAGAAACCCTCAAACGGTGGCCTTTTTTGCTATGGGGCAAACACTATGACTCGGCCCCACTGTATAAGGAATTGATTTGGAGGACGACCTTATGCCGAATTTGATGAGCGGTGCCAAGATGTTGCTGGAATGTCTGGTGCGAGAGGGGACCGAATGTATTTTCGGCTACCCTGGTGGCGTAACGCTTCCTTTCTATGACGCCATGTATGACCATCCAATGCGCCATGTGCTGGTAAGACATGAAGAAAACGCCTGCTTCGCGGCGCAGGGTTACGCCATTGCCTCCGGCCGTGTGGGTGTATGTTGCGCCACCTCCGGCCCGGGCGCCACCAACCTGGTAACAGGCCTTGTCAACGCTCTAATGGATTCGACGCCAGTGGTCGCAATTACCGGCCAGGTCGCCACCAAACTAATTGGAAGCGATGCTTTTCAGGAGGCCGACACTTTTGGCATCACACGTTCCTGCACCAAGCACAATTATCTGGTGAAGAACCTGTCGGACCTGCCCCAGATCATCCACGAAGCCTTTTATATAGCCGCCACTGGCCGGCCTGGCCCTGTGTTGGTGGATATTCCGAGAGATGTCTTTTCCGGGCAAGCTCATTACACTCCGGTTTCTGCGATTCATTTGCCCGGCTACAAGGTCTTTAGTGAGGGTCATGCCGGTCAGATCCGCCGTGCTGCTCAGATGATCTGGGAGGCGGAGCGTCCAATTGTTTATGCCGGGGGTGGCATCATAGCCTCAGGCGCCTCGGCTGAACTTCGCACGCTTGTGGAAACTGTTGACGCCCCGGCTGTTTGCACGCTCATGGGACTTGGCGGGCTGCCTGCTGACCATCCCAACTTTATCAGCATGCCGGGTATGCATGGCAGCTATGCCGCCAACATGGCTCTGACTTACGCTGATCTCCTAATTGCTCTGGGGGTGCGTTTTGACGACCGGGTCACCGGCCGGCTCTCCTCCTTTGCGCCTCATGCCAAAGTCATCCATGTCGACATTGACCCTGCCGAAATCGGCAAGAACCGCGTTCCGGAACTGCCCATTGTCGGTGACGTCCGTCGCGTTCTGGAAAAACTAAACCGGCTTCTGTTCGACTCACGCCCCACTCTGGGGGAAAAGAAAGCCGCCGCCCGCCGCGCCTGGTGGGAGCAGATCAACAGGTGGCGAGCCGAGCATCCTCTGGTCCCCGCCATCTCCGATTCGGAAATAAAGCCTCAGCACGTCATGGCGGAAATAGACCGTATCTCCGGCGGCGAGGCTATTGTCGCCTCTGACGTAGGCCAGCATCAGATGTGGGCTGCACAGTTCATTCGCTTTAACCATCCGCGGCTATGGATCAATTCCGGAGGCTTGGGGTCGATGGGTTTCGGCCTGCCCGCGGCTATTGGCGCGCAGTTTGCGCATCCTGACAAACTGGTTTTCGCCGTGGTCGGTGACGGAGGATTCCAAATGTCGGTGCCGGAGCTGGCTACGGTCGTCAACTACGGGTTGCCCATAAAAATCATTGTCATTCGAAACGGCTACCTCGGAATGGTACGCCAGTGGCAGGAGCTTTTCTACAACAATCGGACCTGCGCTGTGGAACTGGAAAGTTTCCCCAATATTGAAAAGCTCGCAGCAGCTTACGGCCTCCCCGGCCGCACCATTGAAAAACCCCAGGAGCTGGTCCCGGCCTTGCGGCAGGCGGTTGAAGAACCCGGACCTTACCTGCTCTGTATCAACGTCTCACCCTGCGAGAACGTTTATCCCATGGTCCCGGCAGGCAGCGCCATTCATGAGATGGTCTTGGGGCCGCCTCAGCCGGTGTCTGTTCCAAAGTAGCTTTGAGGAGGCTTCGTCATGCTTCAGGTCATTTCGTTGTTGGTTGAAAACAAGCCCGGCGCTCTCATGCGCATAACTGGAGTGTTAACTGCCCGCGGCTACAATATTGAGAGCCTCACCGTCGCCCGCACCATGGATCCGGCGCTCTCTCACATGACCATCGTCGTGGACGTCGACCCCAGCCTGCGCAGCCTGGTCATCAAGCAAATGAACCGGTTGATCAATGTACTTCAGGTTTCCGACGTGACCGAATCCCGCGCCATTATCCGTGAAATGGTTTTGGTGCGTATCAAAGCCCCGACCGACAAACGTACGGCTATCCTAAAGGAAGCGGAGATTTTCGGGGCCCGCGTCATCGACAGTTCGGTCGAAGGGTTCGCCCTGGAGGCCACCGGGGATCCCGAGAAGCTCGATGAGTTTATCGATATAATGCGCAGCTACGGCGAATTCGAGGTCACCCGCTCAGGTCGCGTCGCCATGTCTTTGGACGGCAAGCGACCGCGCCTGTCGCCTCCGGTCCCGACTCGCCTGGGAATGGAAAAAATTGAACAGAAACAGAAAGGTGGAGTTGTTCATGGCTAAACGTTACTACGAGAAAGACGGAGATCTCAGCGTTCTAAAAAACAAGCTGGTGGCAATCATCGGCTACGGCAGCCAGGGTCACGCGCACGCCCTTAACCTGCGTGACTCCGGCGTCGACGTCATTGTTTCTGAATTGCCCGACACACCCAACTGGGCCAAGGCCAAAGCGGCCGGGCTGCGGGTTGTGGATGCCTCTGAGGCCGCCCGCCAGGCCGACATCATCATGATCCTGGTCGCCGACCATCATCAGGCCGACCTTTACAAGAATTCTCTGGAAGCGCACATGAGCCCGGGCAAGACCCTGATGTTCGCTCATGGCTTTAACATCCACTTCGGCCAGATCGTTCCGCCGCCTCACGTGGATGTCTCCATGATTGCGCCTAAAGCCCCCGGTCACCGCGTGCGCGAGCTGTTCACCGAAGGCGTCGGCGTTCCGGCCTTGGTGGCCGTGCACCAGAACCCTTCGGGCAAGGCGCTTGAGACGGCTCTGGCTTATGCTCTGGCGCTCGGGTGCCTCAAAGCCGGAGTCATTGAAACCACTTTCAAGGAAGAAACCGAAAGCGACCTGTTCGGTGAGCAGGCCGTTCTGTGCGGCGGTTGCAGCGAGCTCATCCGCGCCGGCTTCGAGACCCTCGTTGAGGCCGGCTACGCGCCCGAGATCGCCTACTTCGAGTGCCTCCACGAACTAAAGCTGATCGTCGACCTGATCCAGGAAGGCGGCTTGAGTTACATGCGCTATTCGGTTTCCGACACAGCCGAATACGGCGATTACACTCGCGGCCCGCGCATCATCAACCAGCAGACCCGACAGGAGATGAAGAAAATTCTGGCCGAAATCCAGTCCGGCGAATTTGCCCGCGAGTGGATCGAGGAAAACCGCAGCGGCCGGAAGAGGTTTCTGGCCATGCGTGAGGCGGCCCGCCATCAGCCCATTGAAGAGGTCGGCCGTGAATTGCGCGAAATGATGACTTTTTTGAAGAAGAAAAAGGAGGCGGGTGTACCTCTGGAGTAACCCGCGGCGAAGAGCATGAAGATCTTTACCCTGGATACGACTCTGCGAGACGGCACTCAAGGTGAAGCTGTCTCCTTCACTGTCGACGACAAGCTGGCCATTGCCCAAAAGCTGGATGAACTGGGCATAGATTACATTGAAGGCGGTTGGCCGGGCTCCAATCCCAGGGACAAGGAGTTCTTCGCCCGTGCTCGCGAGCTTAAGCTTAAGCATGCCCGGCTGACCGCCTTTGGCTCCACCCGTTTTGCCCGCAATCCGGTCGAACGCGACCCCAATGTTAGGGCTCTGCTTGAAGCCGGAACGCCGGCCATCTCCATTTTTGGAAAAACCTGGGACCTGCACACCAGCCGCGCGCTCGGCATTAGTGAGGAGGAAAACCTCAAGCTCATTTCCGAAACCGTCGCCTACTTGAAGGCGCATGGCCGCGAGGTGATCTTCGATGCCGAGCATTTCTTCGACGGCTACCGCTCCAATCCCGATTTTGCTTTACGGGCGCTTGAAGCTGCCGCTAAAGCCGGCGCCGACGTGCTTTGCCTCTGCGATACAAACGGCGGTACGCTTACCAGCCGGGTTGCCGAAATAGTGGATGCCGTTCGGCGCCGCTTCGATGGCGTGCTCGGCATCCACTGCCATAACGACTCGGATGTGGCCGTCGCCAACACCATCGCTGCCGTCGAGCACGGCGTTACTCATGTACAGGGCTGCATAAACGGCTACGGCGAAAGATGCGGCAATGCCAACCTTTGTTCGATAATCGCAAACCTCGAGCTCAAGCTGGGCCACACCGTCGTCGGCCGGGAAAACTTAGCCGAGCTTACCAGTGTCGCCCGTTACGTGGCCGAGCTGGCCAACCTGACCCTTCGTAATGACCAGCCCTATGTAGGCCATAGCGCTTTTGCCCACAAGGGCGGAGTGCACGTCAGCGCAGTGCTTAAAGATCCGGCCACCTATGAGCACGTTCCGCCGGAATCCGTCGGCAACCGCCAGCGTGTTCTGTTGAGCGATCTCTCGGGCCGGGCCAACATCCTTTACAAGCTCAAGCAGCACGGCATCGCCGACCGTCTGAGCGAAGACGCCCGCCGCGAACTTCTCGACCGCATCAAGCACATGGAGTTTTTGGGCTACGAGCTTGAGTCGGCTGAAGGCACGTTTGAACTTCTGGTCCGCGAAGCGTTGCGGCCCGGTCTGCACCTGTTTGACGTCGTCGGTTTTGAGGTTTCAACCAAAATGTCGGGCGCCAAAACCCGGACTAACGCCACGGTCACCATCAAGGCGCAGGACGGCGTTCACTCGGCCACCGCCACCGGCCATGGCCCCGTCAACGCACTGGATCTTTGCCTTCGCCAGTGTCTTTCGTCCCTTTATCCCTCGATTAAAGATGTCCGGCTGGTGGATTATAAGGTCCGCGTGCTCGAGCCGCGTAAGGGAACTGCGGCAAAGGTCCGCGTGCTCATCGAGTGGTCCGACCACCGCCGCAGTTGGGCTACGGTCGGGGTCTCCGATAACGTCATCGAAGCCAGTTGGCAGGCCATGCTTGACGCCATCCGCCTGGAGCTGATGCGTTTGCTGGAAAAGGACGAAAGCATAGAAAAGGCCGTGGAGGATTACTGCTGGGGAGTTTAATATAACTTCCTTGGCCTGATATATGCGGTTTTTTCGCCGGTCGTTTCCAGCTAATCCTCGTATCCTGTTGGTTGAAAGCGGCTCGCGCCATTTGATGGAATCGGTTCTTCCCCACCTGCTCCGGTACTTCGGAGAGGGAGTCCCCTTCGGATTGGTTACCTGTTTCGCCGGACGCCCGTCCGGGCTTGGCCCCGAGATCGCCCTGTATAACACGAACCATTACCGGGACCGGCAGGCTCGCCGCCGTTTGCTCCGCTCGCTGCGCGAAGAAGGCTATAACGTCATGGTTATGCTTTGTTCCGGTGAGCCGATTTTGTCCAAATGGAAGTGGGCTTTGGCTCTGCGCCTTCCGGTCCGACTGCTCGTGGTCAACGAAAACAGTGATTTCTTTTGGTTCGACCGGGACAACCTCTCCATAATCCGGCGTCTTGTCTTGGACCGGGCAGGACTTTCCGGCGGAGGAGCAGTCGGAACCCTACTGCAAGCTTTGTTCTTCCCTCTTACACTGGCCTTCCTGCTGGCCTATGCCGTCTTCATTCATCTCCGTAGAATTCTCTACGGACGAAAGGTGCACGTATGAAAGCCATCCAAGTTTTTACTCATGGCGGTCCGGATCAGTTGCAACTGGTGGACCTCCCGGTGCCCGTTCCGGCTCCCGGCCAGGTGCTGGTTAAAATCAAATCCATCGGCGTCAACTACATCGACGTCTACTTCCGCACCGGACTTTACAAGGCTGACCTCCCCGTCACCATCGGCATGGAAGCCGCCGGGGTGGTTGAGTCTGTCGGCGAAGGGGTCACGGATCTGGCGGTCGGCGATCCGGTGGCCTACGCCATGGAACGCGGCTCTTATGCGGAGTATGCGGTTGTCCCCGCCTGGCGTCTGGTTAAAATCCCGCACGGCGTTGATTTCGACTCCGCTGCGGCGGTCATGCTTCAGGGAATGACCGCTCACTACCTGACCCATTCTACGTTTCCTCTGGACGGCGGCCACACCGTGCTGGTGCATGCTGCGGCCGGCGGAACCGGGCTGCTGCTCATCCAGATGTGCCGCATGAAGGGCGCACGGGTCATCGGTACAACTTCAAGCCAGGCTAAGGCCGAACTGGCTCGGCAGGCTGGCGCCGGCGATGTCATCCTTTACAGCGAACAGGATTTTGAAGCCGAAGTGCGCCGTCTCACCGGCGGGCGCGGCGTCGATGTAGTTTACGACTCCGTCGGCGCGCTGACATTCCTAAAGAGCCTCAATTGCCTGCGGCCTCGCGGGTTAATGGTGAGCTTCGGCAATGCCGGCGGTCCGGTTCCTCCAATTGAACCGCTTTTGCTTAGCCAGAAAGGTTCGCTGTTCTTGACCCGCCCCACGCTGGCTCACTACGCTGCAACCCCGGATGAGCTGCGCTGGCGTGCAGGTGACGTGCTTCGCTGGGTGGCATCAGGGCAACTTAAGGTGAGAATCCACGAAATCTATCCCCTTGGCGATGCTGCTCGTGCGCATCGTGACCTGGAAAGCCGTGCTACTTCAGGTAAACTCCTGCTTAAGCCATGAGCCAGAGCGAACACGCTGAAAGACGCCGGCGCATCGCTCGAGAGCTGGGCCAAGCTCGCCTGGATGCAATGCTGGTCTCTTCGCTCGCCAACATCCGTTATCTGACTGGATTTACGGGTTCGGCCGGAATGCTTTTGCTTGAGCCGTACGCAACTGTGCTAATCACCGATCCTCGCTATTCGTTCCAGGCGATTGAGCAGACCGATTGTGCGGTTCGCATCGCCCGCCACTCGATCGTTGCTGAGGTTGCTCGTTGCCTGGCGCAACGGGGAGTCAGGCGCCTGGGTTTCGAGCCGGCTCACCTGAGCTTCGACCAGTATTCACAACTCCGTGACAAATGTACGCACCTTTTGCCGCTTCCCGGCCTGGTTGAGCGCGCCAGAATGGTCAAAACCGAAAGTGAAATCGACCTTATTCGCCGCGCCTCGGCCATTACGTCGGAGGTCTTTTCAGCGATATTGCCGCTGATTCGTCCCGGAGTCTCCGAGCTCGATCTAGCCGCTGAAATCGAATACCGCATGCGCAAACTGGGTGCGGACGGGCCGGCGTTCCCCCCCATCGTGGCTTCCGGCCTGAATTCCGCGCTGCCGCACGCAAGCCCCAGCTCTAAAATATTGTCTTTCAATGAGTTAGTATTAATAGATATGGGCGCTGAGCTGGCCGGCTACTCTAGCGACATGACCCGTACCGCTTGGATTGGTTCACATCCAGAACCGCAAATCCGCCAAATGTATAGCGCGGTGCTCGAAGCCCAGCAGGCTGCAATTGGCGCCGTCCGTGCAGGCGTTACGGCCGCAGCCATTGACCGTGCCGCCCGCCAAAGCCTCAAGGCCAAAGGCCTGGAAAAAGCTTTTTTGCACGCCTCAGGTCACGGCCTTGGTCTTGAAATCCATGAGCCGCCGCGCCTTGGCCGGCCGGAGCGCACCAAGCTGAAGTCAGGAATGGCGATTACCGTCGAACCTGGCGTATACTTTAAAGAACTTGGAGGTATACGAATCGAGGACACGGTAATTGTCGCCTCTGAGGGAGCCGTAATCCTCACTACGGCAAATAAGGATTTTTTGACTCTTTGATCAGGCTGTTGTTATCACTACATGACCATCGATGAGATTCGTGAACTGATAAAAGTTGTGACTGAAACTGGAGTTGCCGAGCTGGAGCTGCAGCGAGGCGACAGTAGGGTTCGCATTGTGCGGACTGCTCCGCCGCCTCCGCAGCCCAGTTTCCAGCATGTGGTGGTGCCGGCTGTGACCGCACCTGCCGCCACCGACCAGGCGCCTGTCGTCCGCAAGGAACCAGCACCAGCGGAGCCTGCCGAAGACGCCAACTTGATTGCCGTCAAGAGTCCGATCGTCGGGACTTTTTATGAAGCGCCCTCGCCTGGCGCACCGCCTTTTGTTAAGGTCGGTGATACGGTTCAGCCCGGCCAAGTCCTTTGCATAATCGAGTCCATGAAGCTGATGAACGAGATCGAGGCTGAGGTGGCCGGCGTGATTGTCAGCCGGCTAGTCTCCAATGCCCAGCCGGTCGAATACGGAGAAACGCTTTTTACCATCCGCCCGCTCTGAGCACAAAGAGTTTTCAGTCAGCTATATGTTCCGCAAGATTCTTATAGCCAATCGCGGGGAGATTGCCCTAAGGATAATTTGCGCTTGCAAAGAATTGGGCATCAAGACCGTGGCCGTTTATTCTGAAGCCGATCGGCAGAGCCTGCACGTGCGGTTCGCCGACCAGTCCGTCTGTATTGGGCCGGCCAAGAGCTCCCGTAGCTATCTTGACATTCCGGCAATTATCAGCGCGGCCGAGATCACCAACGTCGACGCCATTCACCCCGGTTATGGCTTCCTCAGCGAGAATCCGGACTTTGCTGAAGTTTGTGAACTTTCTAACATTCGTTTCATCGGCCCGCCGGCCGACGTCACCCGGTTGATGGGAGTCAAAGACAAAGCCCGGGCGGCCATGGCCTCGGCCGGAGTTCCGGTGCTTCCGGGCTCGGAGGGAGTCTTGAATTCCGTCGATGAGGCTTTGGAAATCGCCGACCAGATCGGTTATCCGGTCATTTTGAAGGCGTCGGCGGGAGGCGGCGGCCGCGGCATGCGCATAGTCCTTGAGCCGTCCGAGCTGCCCGGTCACTTCGCCCAGGCGCAACAAGAGGCCCAAGCCAGCTTCTCCTGCCCGGACCTCTACCTGGAAAAATACCTGCCCGCCCCCCGGCACATTGAATTTCAGATCCTCGCCGACAATTACGGCAACGTCGCCGTGTTGGGTGAGCGCGAGTGCTCTATTCAGCGCCGCCATCAGAAGCTAATTGAGGAATCTCCCTCACCCCGCATGACTCCCGAGCTTCGCCGCGAAATCAGCCAGAAGCTTTCTGAAGCCATGCGTTCGGTCGGATACACCAACGCCGGCACCGTCGAATTCCTCATGGATCAGGACGGGCGGCTGTATTTCATTGAGGTCAACGCCCGCATCCAGGTGGAGCACCCGGTCACTGAAATGGTGATGTCGGTGGATCTGGTCAAAGGCCAGATACTGGCGGCTGCCGGAGAAAAGCTCTCCTCCATATTGCCCAAAGCCCCGTTGGAGCCGCGCGGCCATGCCATCGAGTGCCGCATCAACGCCGAGAATCCAGAAACATTTGCCCCGTCGCCCGGTCGTATTACTGCACTGCACCTGCCGGGCGGCCCGGGCATTCGGGTTGACACGGCGGCCTACGCCGACTGCGTGATCCCTCCCTATTACGATTCGCTGATCGCTAAGTTGATTGCTTGGGGCAACAACCGGGCTGAAGCCATCGCCCGCATGAACCGGGCGCTTGAAATGTTCGTCGTTGAGGGCATACACACTTCAATCCCGCTCCATCGCCGGATCATGTCTGATCCCGATTTTCAGGCCGGCCGTTTCGACACCACTTTCGTAAACCGCTTTATGCCGGCCGGTAATCGGAATTCTAACCGTTCGTAAAGCGCGCCGTAGTGTGGGTCGCTTGGTGGTGTGAAAATAAAATCAAGTGCGTACTTCCGACCCCTCGGCGCCGGGTCGCGATTCGCGGCTGTCATAACCAGCCAAAATGCCTGCCTGCCAAGGCAGCGTTTGCCCGCCTCGCCGCTTCTCCTGGGGCGGGGCCATGGGTTCAAGCTTGGCCGCCACTTCGCGCCAGCTTGCGGCGGCTGTGTCGATGGCAGCAGCTATCGCGCCGTCCAGGTAGCCCTCCGGCATATTCTTGGCCGGCCGGCATCCCTCTATATTGAATATGCGCCGGAACGCCTCCGGATGATCAATAAGCAGGCAGGGACGAGCCCGGTCACCTATTTTGGACTGTTCCTGGCGGTAGGCGACGAAGACCGGATTGCGCTCGACAAAATCCTTCAGGTTTCGGTATGGACTGCGCCCGGCTATGATGTCGAAGATGTTCCCGCAACTCACCGGGGCGAATACGCATGGGCTGATGTCGCCGTTGGCGTAGATATGGAAGTAATAACGTCCTCCGGCGATACAGCCTCCGACCAGTGGCCCATCATTCCAGAAGTCGCCCAGAAAGATCGGAAGATCCGCTTCCCGCCAGCGAGTTATGGCCGCGCGCAGCAGCGCCCGCTGCTCGGCCGTAACCATCAGATCCGGCCGCGGTGCTCGTCCGATCGGTTGGAAAAGGAAAAACCATCCGAACAGATCGCCCTCGGCGATGCGCCACTCGATGAACGCATCGCTGGCAATAGCTTCTGCATTCTCGCGCGTCACCGTTGCTGAAAAACCTGCCATCACGCCGTAGCGCGCCAGCCACTGGCGTGCCTGGCGGCTGCGGGCGGCGATCCCCTGGCCACGCCGTGCGTCGGTTTGATGTTCAAAGCCTTCCACGCTGATGGCCGGAAACACGTTCCCTAGTTCGCCCAGCCGCTTGGCCACAGCCTCGTCGATCAATGTGCCGTTTGTGTAAACCAGGAAACCGTGGTTTGGAAAGCGTTCCGCAAGGCGGCTGATGGTTCCATCCGCCCTCTCGCGCAGGAAAGGCTCGCCGCCGGAGATGGTGATGAGTGAAACTCCCATGTCCACCACCTGCTCGACGATTTCGACCATCCGTTCGAAGGGCAGGTCAGACCCGTCGGCGCTGCTTTTGGCGTAGCAGCCCGGGCATTGCAGATTACACCGGTCGGTTGGCTCTATCACTACGGTCGAGGGGGCTATGACGCCCGCTTGCTGCCGCTCGGTTCTCCGGTACACGTCCTCGATGTAAGTTCCGAGAAACCTCAGTATGGCTCTAGCGGCAGCCGGCCTCTCACGCGCCACTCTTCTCAGGAAAGGCTTCAGGTGGGTTCCGAACCAGATCAGGTGACGCAGCACATCCTGATCCTGTTCGGTCTCGCCCAGAGCGCGGTCCAGCGCTTTCAACAGGCGTTCTACAAAGACGTTCTTTTCGGTGTGCAGGTGCAAAGACCATTCGGCGGCTTTGACGAAAGTCAACAGAACGGCCAGGTTCAGTTTTTCCGAAATCTTATTGAGTGAGTCTTGCTTCCAGTGCATAACCACCTCCGCGGGCGCCCGCAAGCTTCACTGGGATAGAGTGGGAGGCAACGGCTTCAGGTTAGGGCGATAGCTGGACAGGCGACTGGTTGCGATTTCAATGAAACGCTGCGTTTCCCGCTCCCATTCTTGAAGCGTTCTTCGCGCCGTCTGTGCGGTCGACCACGCCCAGCGCAGCCGGGCGCCAAGCGACGCTCGCCCGCCCAGCACATCCCTGATCCGCCGTAAGCTCCAACCGTAACCGCGATAGAACTTCCGGTGAGCTCTCAGCACGGCCTCCTGTAATACGCAAATGTCCTCACGGGCGCCGTAGTAAACACAGTGTGTGCCGTCGTAGAAATCCCAATCATCAGGAAAATTCGTAAAAACCAGTTGCGGGCGCATCAGCTCAAACAGCGGCGTTCCGGGAAGAGGCGTCAGGATGCTCAGGTGGAAGCTGTCCAACCGCGCCTCGCGCGAAAACTCAACTATCTCCTCCACCGTCTTCTTAGTATGCTTCGGCCCAGCTACAAACATGCCGTGTATCCAGAAGCCGTTCTCGTGCAAAATGCGCGTGTCCTCAAGCAGCCTCTCCCGCAGCGGCCCGGCGCCCCGGTAGCCTTTGCGCCAGGCGGCTGCTGTGGTTTCATCAATCGTTTCGTAGCCTATGTAAAGGGTTGAAGCGCCGCCCTTGTGCATGCTTTCAAGCAGCGCCCGATCTAGCTGGCGGCGCGCGTGGTCACGCCAGGCGAAATCCACGCGCGTCTGCGCCCAAAAGCGTATGTTCAGCGGTTGCAGAAGCTGCAACAAGTGCAGCGTCCAATCTCGGTCCGAAGTAAAATTGTCGTCGTAGAAGAAAAACTCCCGGAATCCCTGCTCTACGTAGTTCCGAATGTCTTCAAAAGTTTTTTCGACCGAGCGGCGCCGGACCCTCCGGCCGAACATTCGACTTACCGAGCAGAACGAGCAACTGTAGGGACAGCCGCGCGAAGCCATGACCGGCAGCGCATACAAGCCGCGGGCAGGGAACTGACTTAAAAGTCTGTCGAAATCGCGCATCAGGCGGTAATCCGGTGCTGGCAACTCGTCCAGATTTTCCAGCGCCGGACTATCGATTACGCCTTCTTGTATCAAACCTTCGGCTATTGGTCCGATTACGCTCTCGGCTTCGCCCCGCACCACCAGGTGACCATACTGCTGCGCTTCCTGGCTGGCGAACGTGGCGTGGATGCCTCCGAAAACCACCCTCGTTGCGGGCGAATCGCGCCGGATGCGACGCGCCAGTTCATAGCCCCTCGCCGCGGTGGGCGTCATAATGCTTATGCCCACCACGTCGGAGGCGCAAACATCACTGTATGCTTCACTGTTCTCCTCAAGCCGTCCCGAGAGGTTCTCGTTATAGACGGCTGCGTCATAACCTTGACGGTCCAATATGGTGGCCAGCAGCAGTGGTCCCAGCAGAGGCTGGCGGCTTACCCAGGCATTGAATGGACGCCCCGGACGGCTGGCCGGTTCAACGAAACGGATTTTCCTTTTTCGCGGCATGCCGCCTCCTTGCGCTTGGCGCGCGGAAATGGCGCAAACCGACCTGCTGGAAGCCTCTGATTATGGCAATAACAGCGTTTTTTTTCCGCCTCAGGCCTGCTTTCATGCTCGACCTCCGGAGCTTGAACCATCACGGCCCGCAGCCGGGTGAACGTTCTAACGAAGAATGCCTTTTACCACAACGTCGACCGCCTGGTCCTCGGAGAGTCCGCGGGCCATTAGCGTTTCGACTTGTTTTTTATCTATGCTGCCGATGGCAGCTTCATGGGTCAGTTTGGCGCGTTCGTCCACCACCGTGAGTTTAGGTATGGCGCTGGCCCGCGCCAGCGGTCCCTTGAGAATCTCTACGCAATCTATGTGGCCGCGCGCGTTGGGCGCGCTTCCAACGGCTTCGCCGATGACCTGGCTGGTTGCCTGCTCGGAGACCACCACGCGGCTCTTAGCCAGCCCTCGCGCGTTCTCGCCGCGAAGGAAAAGAGATTCGTTGATGGTTATTTCGTCTTGTCGCTTGCCGTATACTTTGGCGTCAAGCTCGCACACCGCATCTTTGGCCAGATGCGCTTTGTAGTCCAGCCGCAGCACTCCCACCGGACCTTCCACCAGCTTGAAGGTGCTCCGGTAGCGACCGCCTTCTTCAATTAAAATCTGCGCGGTGGGCAGCACCTCAACACCGCCTTCCGGACCGTGAAAGTGAGTTTCTGAGTACTCCATTTCGGCGCCTTTGCCCACACGAATGGTGGCGTCCATTATGTGTTTGACGCTAACCGCATTGGGAAAAGAACAATGAGCCAGAAAACTGACTTGGGCGCCTTCGCCAATATCGAACTCGGAGATGATCTCCTGAATGCCTTCTTTGGGCAATACGCCAAAGCAGAGATGCACAGGCTCAGCAACCTTGACGCCCGGCTCCACAGTGATTCTCGCGCGGGCGCCGGTAGGCGTCTCCTCGCCTTCAATGCGCACTCCGGGAATGCTGTGAGCTCGCACCACATGCTTGTGACTGACTACCAAGCTGGCTATGCGGTCATCGGCCAGAACTGATGCATCGCCGCCGCTGGCTTCATAGGCTTTTCCGATGGTCACCAGCTCGGCTAGCGCCTCAGGCATAATGCACCTCCGTAAGATTTGGAAGATTCACATGCCCGCATTCCTGGCAATGATTGCGGAAGAACCTGGCAATAGATGTGGGATCACCGGTCTTAAGAATCGTTCCGCCGCACAGCGAGGAAGCGCGGTCGGCTATGGCGGCTACTTCTTCGTGGTGCGTGATCAGCAACACCGCAGACCCGCTGCGGGCCAGCGTGCGAATTACATTCACGATGTTGTCGATTGAAAGCGCATCTATGCCGGAGTCCGGCTCATCCAGAATCACCAGCTTCGGCTTCATCGCCAGCACCGAAGCCAGCTCTACGCGCCTCCTTTCGCCGCCACTCAGCGTCGTGTCCACGGCGCGCTTGAGGTAACGGTCGGGATTGAGACCTACCCGGGTGAGGCATTCTGCCGGCGAAAAGGAACCGTTGCCTGCGTACTTCCGGCTGAGTTCCAAGTATTCGGCCACTGTCAGCCCTTCAAAGCGGGCTGGTTCTTGCCAGGCCAATGTAATCCCACGCCGTGCCCGCTCCCAGACCGGAAGCCGCGTTATGTCTTCACCGGCAAATATGATTCGGCCCTGCGTGGGCTGGTAGCCGGCCAGACCCATCAGAACAGATGCCAGCGTGGATTTGCCGGTTCCGTTCGCTCCCAGGATGCTATGAATTTCCGCCTCATGTACTTGTAGGTTGAGGTCGCGGAGGATTTGCCTGCCGTTGAGCACTAAGCTCAGACCTTTCACTTGCAGCATTACCCCGCCTCCCTAAACCGTTCTTGTTTACCCGCACCAAACAGATTAAAAAGAAGAACTTCAGATTGAAACCGCATCCTATTTCTATAATGGCACCAAAAAGCTTCCTAGTGCACGATAATTCTTTCACCCGAAAACGCAAACAAACCCTAACATGCCCGGGACGGCGGAGATGCTTGTCCATTGCCTGCCTGATTGCGAATCAACCAATAAATGTGACATGCCAGAATTTGCAAGGTTGGCAAAAAACGTCCCTACTTGCCACAGCACAAATATAGATTAAAATAAATCAATAAAAACTTTTGCATCATGCATTGCTATGATTTTCGGTAGGAATCTTCAAGTTGTGGAAGACCAAGAAAATTGTTGTAGAATATCCTTTTGTATGCAAAATTCATTTTCTTTCGGAACGGGGATTTTATATGAACTTAAATAATAATATGGAAATTAACAATTCGAGAGTTCAAGCTGAGATGGTTGAATCTAGCTCACAGACTGAGCGCGCTGTAATTGCCCTTCGTGAGATGTTGATTCGCGGGCAATTCCGGCCTGGAGAACGGTTGGCAGAGTTGTCGCTGGCTCCTCTGTTGAATGTCTCTAGAACGCCGGTTCGTCTGGCGCTGGAAAAGCTGGCGCATCAGGGCTTGCTCGAACCGATGCCTACCGGGGGCTTCCGGGTGCGGGAATTCAGTGCCTTGGATATCTGGGATGCAATTGAAACTCGGGGGGTGCTCGAGGGCGTGGCTGCACGGTTTGCGGCTGAACGGCTGGAGAGCATGGAAGAACTTGAAGGGCTCCGGCGGTCGTGTTCGGTTTTACAACAGATCATACCGCTCAATATGGACCTTTTTGTGCGCTACATTGAAGAAAATCTGGCATTTCACCATGAGCTGTGGCGGCTTTCAAAAAGTCCGATGCTTATAGGGGCCTTGGAGTCAGTTTGCGCTTTGCCTTTTGCAGAGCCGGGAGCGCTTGTTTTCGGTGGGGTAGAGGATGTCGAAGGCACGATGATGGGCTATGGAGTGGTGGCGCTGGATCAGCACCGCTCGATTGTGGAAGCCATCGAAGAACGCGAAAGCAGCCGGGCGGAGTGTCTGGCGCGTGAACACGCCCGTCTGGCGCGCCGCAATCTGAAAAGAGCCTTGCAGAACAGGGAGCTGCGGGAACGCATCCCATGCGCTTCGCTTATTTCGAGCGATGATCTTGACGTCTAAGGCGTAGCCGCTCCACAACTGAAGCTGCCCGTTTTAGCCGAGCAACAATTTGGCGCCGGCGGCAATAATCTCACTTTCCGGCGGTCCGTGGAAAAACCTGAAGCCCGGCCGGTCGCGCCAACTAAGCGGTCCGCCAAGCACTTTGCCTGCATCAAGTGTTGCACTATGAATCTGTTCAACCATGGCCTCATAATCGGGGTGACCGGGCGGCAGTCCTGAGAAGCTGCTCAGATCGTAACTTGCGGCGAATATTACATCGACTCCCTCAACCGCGGCGATCTGGCGGGCGGCGACCACCCCTTCGGGAGTTTCAATCATTGCCACGATCATCAGATTTTCGTTGGCTGTTTGCCGATACCGTTCGCCCCAAAGCCAGGCGGCCTGCGCATTTCCATAGCTCCGGCGGCCCTCCGGAGGATATTTAGCGAATCTAACCGCTGCGCGTATTTTTTCAGGCGAATCCACCATTGGAACAATGATACCTAGTGCTCCGATGTCAGTCGCCTTTTGAATGTCGCTCTCGCTCGCATCGGGCACGCGTATGAACGGTACGGCCTCCAGCCCTTGAGCGGCTCGTATCATGCGGGCCACATCCTGGTAGTTGAGCGGGCTGTGCTGCATTTCTATCCACAGAAAATCGAACCCGGCGCGCGCCATGGCGCAATAGATTTCCGGATCCGTCGTATGTATCAGTCCGCCAACAACCTTATGGCCTTCGAGCAATTTCCTTTTTACGGGATTGTAGAGTTCCGGCATTATTTTTAATTTACACCGCGGTGCAGCCGCCCCGGGAAGGACAAAATCCGGCGCCGGCGTTTGCCCGAATCATTTTGCTGATTCCGCGATGGCGCCGCAACCTGCCATGCCTGCCGGAAGTTTCACCCCGCCGGGCCTTGTTAAAATAATCAATTTGAGAATCTTCTATAAGGGGGTTGAATTTGTCAGAAGACAAGATTTACAAGGTCGAATATCTTGGCAGTGGGACATTTCGCATCAGCAAGCCCAAAAGATCCACCCGTAAGCTTCGTCAAGCAAGGCTGAAGAACCCTCAACGAGGCGCACGAAAGTAGCCTGCGGCCGGCTGCGCCCGCGCAGCGCGGGACCGCAGGCTGTGTTTCCGAGGGAAGCCGGGAAACAGGCAGAACGCTTCACTGGAAGCGGGAGGGACTTTAGGAAAAGAATTGCAGGTCTCCTTAGGCAGGGCCGAAGGCAGGACCGGATTCCCTCTACGCCACTAAATTAGCCTGAAACAAGACACACTTCCCGCGTTTAAGACATTAAAGTGCTGAATTTAAAGCAAATAAAAAATCGTGGAAAACGTGATTTTGTGTGCCTGCGCTCAGAAAATGAAGTTCACACCGCCTCGTATGCTGCGCGGCGAGTGTAGCAACAGGCTGCGGCGCCCGTTGAAGCTCAACGGAAGATAACCCTGTCCCATCAGGTTTCGCAGGTCACCCGTGAGCTCAATTTTGCCGGGGATGCCTTCCGGGGTCGGTAGTGGCTGGCGTATATGCGCATTCCAGCCGGTTTCGAAATATTGCCCGGGGATCGTAAGATAGGCATGCGGCGCCGTTATGCTTTTCCCCTCAGCCCAGCGATAGCTGGTTGTAATCATGGTTCCGGTGCCGGGCAACTTGGCTGCAATCTGCATTGCTATCCAGCGGCGCTGGCCGTGATTCAAGCTCCTGCGCAGTTCATCCGGTTTGCGCACGGCAGGGTTCGGTCTGAGCGGTATCAAGGCATTACCGCCGCCTGCGGCCAGTGTTACATTGAGGTGATTGCCCAGCACCTGGGTCACCGATGTCATGAAGCCCGCGCCTGAATAGTCTCCAACATTGAAAACCGAGCTGTTAGAAAGCAGGTCCGGCAGTAGATCGGTTGGGGGCACCGATCCGGCTTCGGCCACCATCGTTAGCGCCGCGTTGCGCACATTCTCTAGATAAGCCCAAATCCCGTAGATCCGAGAGCCGGCCGTATGCCTGTAGCCAAGCTCCAGATTCTGCGTCCTCTGCACTCGGACGCGCCCGTCGCGCAGGGAAACCCGCGGGAAAGTAGCCAGCGCTGCCAGGTCGTTCTGCAATTCTCCTGCTGATCCGGAGACGGCATTCAGCAGCCTGAAGGGTGGCAGCCCGGAACTGAAGGCGAAAGATACGGTCCCGTTACGGCCTAGCTCGTAACTGGCCCGCAGGAACGGGCTGAAGTAATTCAAAGAGTCCAGGAAACTGACCGACTCCAGCGAGAGCCCGTATTCAATTTCAAGGCCGGCCAGCGGAGATTTCCGATCCACTACGCCTACCGACATCATGCGTAGCGGCGGAGTCGCCACAGCTTGCCTGGAATATAACATCAGGCCTGCCCGGGCAGGCAGGTACAACTGCTGGATGGTAAGATCCACTTCCGGGTTGCTCTCACGGCTGGAGCCGCGCCGGAAAGACGTCCTGAAACCGGTTGCAGGCGCGCCGGCGGTGGCAGAGTATCCCAGGTTTCCGCTCAAGCGCAAGTGATTCTTCCCGAACATGGAGGTAGCTACTGCGAAGGCGGTCCCCAGGTCGGTTTCGTTTCCAAGCTGCGAAACCCGCCCTTGATCGCCGGCTGAAATCTTTACCAGACCGTGCGTCTCCGATAAACTAGCTCGGGCGACCGGGGTCTGCTCGGCGGAGTCCGCAATCACGACCGGCGCCGTGAACCGAAGTACAGGCCGTGTGGCTGAAGCGCTGCGCAATGCCCATTTGTAATCGTCGCTGATTATTGAGCGGCTGCCTTTGGTGGCATAGACCAGCTCGATTGAGCTGAGCGCGCCGGCCAAATTCACGCTAAGCAGGCTGCGCATTCCGGGTTGCACCAGGATGTTGCGCTTGACGGCGGGCAGATAGCTGGCCAGGCTCACCCGTAAAGAGTAAACGCCGGGCGCCAGCGAATCGAAAAGGAAGCTTCCGGCTTCATCGGTCAAGGACCGGCTGACCAAGCGCTCCAAGCTGTTGTAGAGAAGCACTGTGGCGCCTATCTGCGGCACTCCTGCGGAATTTGTGACTAGGCCGGTTATGGCGCCGCGCAGGCTTTTAGGTGGGGATGCGCCTATGGTGCACCAGCCCACAATCAATAGGCAAATGGCGGCTCTTTTAGACGTTCTGGCTATCATCCGAGAACGCTGCCTTAGGCTTTCCCTTTAGCCTTATTAATGATACCTAAACCGCAGGTTCTAGTGTACTGTAAAAGTCGACGATGTGGCGACCTTCTGATCCCGGACCCGGTCCAGGGCGGTCAGCCGTAACGTATATTTTCCAGGTTCGAGCGTCTGTAACGGCAAAAGCTTTTCGATGGTGACTTGCGATGCGGAGGCGCCCTCCAGGGCGGTGATATCCTCCGTAAAATCGATTACCTTCTCGTTTGTGCCTTCCTTGATTATTTCGTACTGAATTGCGGCGTTAGGCTTGTGAGTCTTTTCATCCAGCCCGAAATTGTAGAACTGGGCGTAAATGCCCATCTTTTCGTCGCGGCGGAAAGTTTCCCCTACTCGGGGGCGGACTTTCATTGTTCCGATCACGAACTGACCGGCCCCTATGTTGCGCGTGGGGACCGGCTCCAGCAGATCGGCCAAGATCAAGCTGCTCGAAGCCAGCGTCTCGTCGTCGTAGCGGGGGACGTTCAGCGCCATCTCGTAGTTGTTCATGTTGCCGCCGGTTACGTCCTTGGCCACGATGTTAAGCCTGTACATTCCGGGCGCCAGCGGTATGGACTTGCCGTACACTGAAGCCCCTTTGACGGCTTCTTCCAGAAACTCCTGGGGCACTTCCACCGAAACGGTGTCTTCGAAAACGTTGATCGGGCGCCGCGCTAGGTTGGTTATGCGCCCGTAGATGTTAACCACAGCTCTCTGAACACCGTCCTTGGCTTGAAACTGTAGATCGCGGCGGTCGAACTGAAGCGTTATATTCGCCAAAACGCTCGTGTTGGTTACGCGCACGTAATCGACCCTCACCCGCATGGGCAGAATGTTATAGGTTATTTTGGAACTGACGGCAGCTTCCAAATCTTTGAACTTTATTGCCGGAGGCTTTTGTAGATTAGCGAACTGCTGAAGCCGCTCAAACGGCTGAAGGCGGGACGGAAGCTGATCCTGCGGCACGCCCAGTCGCGTTCCGTCGGTGCGGTTGAAGCGGTCGGCTTTATCGGCAAGCCCCATTTGCTCGAGCAGAGTCAAACCGGCGTTGGGAACATACAGCAGGGCGTCTTTTTCCGAGGGATCCATCGTCATGCGGTATTCGCCTGTCATGGTGGGATCCACAAACTCGATCAGCACGTCGGTCCCAACGCCCTCAATCCAGCGGTAGCGCCAGATTTCAAACGGGTAGGTTTGCGTTGTGCCGCCACCCTCTTCATAGGGACGTTCATAGGTGCCACCTGAAGGGTGCGACTCAATTTCATCGGGCGGACCGTACATGATGTAAATTCGTCCGCGGTCAGTCTTCCATCCCGGGATGCCTGAGGCAAAACGCTCATTGGCGTAAGCGATTCGCCGGTAGTGTTCTTCTTTAAATTCGTTTTCAGCCGTGTCTGGCGTCGGGTCGCGCCGCAGCCAGAACTGCTCAATGAAATTCTCCTGCTCTTCGGCTGTCGACAGGCGTTTGAATGCGGCCCTTTCTTCTTCGGTTATGATGTAGGCCACATCCTCGTCCAGCCACTTTCGGAAAGGCGCCTCCAGCTCCTTGCGCAGGCGCTCTTCCTGCCGGCGCTTCTCTCGTTCGGTCATGGGCCGGGCTACCGTTTCCTTCTTTGAAGAAGAAGCCTTGGGTCTATCTGCCGCCGCAGCCGGCCAGAACAGGGACACCGCCAGCAAAGTCGAGCTTAACCACAAAAGCTTGCTTTGCGCCATCTTCTGCCTCCCGGAGGCGTGAGATACACCAACCGCTTTTCTACCCTAATTCTAAGCGTAGCAGGCAGAGGCGTCAAGCTTAAACGGTTCTCAAGAGGCCTCTACGCAACTCCGTATTCCCAATTGGCGAAAATCACCGCTTCTCCGAAAAAGTGGATTTGCCGATGCCTTCTGCTCCCACTATTCTGGTACTTAGCGGGTGTTGTGGATTGGCAACCAACGTGCTGTAATTTCGGACATAAAGGTGTGTAAAGGGCGGTGGAGGAGTTAAAGCGACAGTTTGTCAGCGCTTTGCTGGTGATTTTGACCGCTGCTGCCGTTATTTCAGCCGGGATCAATTTCCAGCAACAGAGGCGCTTTCGCTTGCCTGATGACGGCGTCATCTGGATGGAGCGCGGCAATCAGATCGTGGCGCTCCATGTGACGGCTGACGGTCCGGCCGCCAAACGCGGCATCCGGGCTGGTGACCGCCTGCTGCGCATAAATAACACCCCCGTCGACCAAGCGCTGGATGTAACCCGGATTCTGGTGGCCATCGGCGCCTGGAACCCTGCCAAGTACAGCCTGGAACGCAACGGCGTTCCATTTCAAACCACAATTGTTGTAAGTGAAGCTGCCCCCGAACCGGTTCTTTTTTACCAGTATTTGGTGGGCTTGGCATATTTGGGCATCGGACTTTTCGTTTATTTCCGGCGGGGCGGCGCTCAAATGGCCGGGCATTTTTACCTGCTTTGTTTGGCCTCGTTTGTACTGTCCACCTTTCACTACACCGGCAAGCTGAACAATTTCGATAAGGTCATCTATTGGGGTAACGTTGTTGCCGGTTTGCTGGCGCCGGCGCTGTTTTTGCATTTCTGCCTGGCCTTCCCGCCCGAGCATCGCAAATCTGCCTTGCCCAGAGCTCATGCAGTGCTGATTTACTTGCCCGTTGCAGCACTTTTGTCGGCCTACGCTGCGGTGGCTTCGGGCGTGCTGAGAATGGCCATCCCGCTTATTGAGCTGCGCTGGCTGCTGGATCGCATCTGGTTGCTGGTTCTGGCGATCTTCTATGCGGCCGGGGCCCTCGTCTTGGTTGCGCGGCACCGCAAGGCGGAAGATCCCATCGTGCGGCAACAGTTGAAGTGGCTGCGCAACGGCGCGGTCTTCGGCGTGATGCCGTTTTTGATTTTTTATGCGGTGCCCTACGGGATGGGCGTGGTGCCCGGACCGTACATGAAGCTGGCCGTGTTATCGCTGGGGCTGGTTCCTTTAAGCTGGGCTTACGCCGTGCTGCGCTACCGCTTAATGGACGTGGACGTAATATTCCAGCAGGGCTATGTTTATACCTTGGCTACGCTGGCCATCCTCGGGCTCTTCTACGGTCTGATTTTCTCGCTGGGAAAATTTGAGGATTTAAGCCCCACGGCGGCAGTTTGGCTGATCCTGATCGCCGCCTTTGCCTTTCAGCCCATACGTAGCTGGATTCAAGTTCAGCTCGACAAGTATTATTTTTACAAAGACCGCTACGATTATCGCCGTACGCTGGTCGAATTCGCCCGCGAGCTCAGCTCGGAAACCGACCTGGATACGATCCTGGCCTCCGTCGCTGAACGCATGCGGAAAACTCTTTCCGTGCCGCGGGTGGGTTTTTTCCTTGGCCGGGAGGAGGGCGGCTTCCATCTGCTAAGGGTCTTCGGTGAAGGCGGGAAGCCTGTTCATTTGAACGCACCGGCCGAGCTGGATTTAAGCTTCCTGTCGGCGCAGCCGGCTTCCCCTTACTTATTCTTTGAAAGCCCCCGCCGGCCCTTGGACGCGCCGTCCCGGCAGCTGAGCCCGCAGGTGCGCCAGACAATTGCGGCGCTCGATTTCACCTATTACGTTCCCTGTACGGTCCGCGGCCGGACAATCGCTTACATCGGCTTGAGCCGCACCGACAAAGGGGATTTCTTAACGAGCGACGATCTGGAGATCTTGGTGACGCTGGCCGGATATGTAGGCATAGCCATTGAAAACACGCGCCTGTATCAATCTTTGCAGCGGAAGGTTGAAGAGAACGAGAGGCTCAAGGAATTCAAGGAAAACATAATAGAATCTATTAACGTCGGCATACTGGCAGCCGATCTTGAGGACCGTATTGAGAGCTGGAACTCGCAGATGGAGCGGCTCACCGGGGTGCGGCGCCAGGCGGCTCTGGGACGGCGCCTCGAGGAGCTTTTCCCTGAAGACCTGGCGCGGCGGTTCGAGCTGGTGCGTGAGGAAAGCGGCATACACCACATTTCCAAATATCCCTGGCGGCAGCCCACCGCATTGGGAGAGGGACCGGGCGATACTAACGGCAAGGGTTCGGCGCATATTGTGCCGTCCCTGCCGAAGGATTGGACGGAGGCCGGCGAGCGTCTCCTTAATATCGCCGTTGCGCCACTGGTAGCCCGGGACGGGCGAAACATCGGCCGGCTCATCATCTTTGACGACATCACCGAGCGGGAGGAGCTGGAGCGGCGCGTGGTCGAGGCCGACAAGCTCAGCAGCGTGGGCGTACTGGCCGCCGGCGTGGCGCACGAGGTGAACACGCCGCTGGCTGTCATTTCAACTTATGCCCAAATGCTGGCCAAGCAGCTGGAAGGTGATGAGCATAAGGCCGCCCTGCTCGATAAGATCGCCAAGCAGACCTTCCGCGCCAGCGAGATTGTGAATTCGCTCTTGAATTTCTCCCGTACCGGCCCGCGCCGCTTCGAACAAGTGGATCTGGCCAGGGTGATCCGCGAGACGCTGACACTACTCGAGCACCAGTTGACAAAGGCCGGAATTGAGGTCCGCACGGAGCTGGAGGAACCGCTGCCTGAAATCCGCGGCAACTCCAACCAGCTCCAGCAGGTCTTCATGAACTTGTTCTTGAACGCCCGGGATGCGATGCAGCATGGCGGAGTGCTCCAGATCCGGGCCTGGAGGACCGATCACGGGGTGGCTGTGGAGGTCGCCGATACGGGCGAAGGGATCGCGCCCGAGCACCTGCACCGGATCTACGATCCGTTCTTCACGACTAAAGCCGCCCGCAAGGGAACCGGACTGGGGCTCTCGGTTACCTATGGTATTGTGCGTGATCACGGAGGGCTGATTGAAGTCGACAGCAAGCCTTCCGAAGGTACGCGCTTTCGCTTGGAATTCCCCGTTTTAAGGAAAGCCGTGAATGCCTGAGCCAGGTGTTTCCGCACCCCTTGATACATCCATCAAGGGCAGAATACTGATCATCGACGATGAAGCCGACATTCGCGAGAGCCTATCCCTGTTGCTGGAGGACGAAGGCTACCAGGCCGATGCGGCTGCCACCGTCGCCGAAGGGCTTGAAAAGTACGAAACCGGATACTACGACCTGTTGCTGCTTGACCTGGCCATGCCGGACCGCTCTGGCATGGAAGTGCTGCGCGAAATCCGGCAGCGGGACAAAGACACGCCGGTATTGGTCATAACGGCCTACGGTTCGGTGCCGGTGGCGGTCGAAGCTTTGAAGGCGGGCGCAACCGACTTTTTTGAAAAACCATGGAACAACGAGAAGCTGCTGAATGAGATTGCTCGCACCATAGCCGGGCGGCGCTTGGAAACCGAAAACATTCAGCTCAAACGCACGCTCCGTGAGCGCTACAGCTTCCCCAACATCATCGGGCGCGGCGAGCGCATGGTGCGGGTCCTGGACCTGGTGGCTCAGGTCGCCGCCAGCCGCGCCAATGTGCTCATAACCGGAGAGACCGGCACCGGCAAGGAGCTGATCGCCAAGGCCATCCACGCCAATTCGCCGCGCGCCGACCGCATGTTCGTTCCCGTCAATAGCGGTTCGCTGCCCCCGGACCTACTGGAGTCGACACTGTTCGGACATGTGCGCGGGGCGTTTACCGGCGCTTTTACTTCACGCAAAGGCTATTTCGAACTGGCTGACCACGGCACCATCTTTTTTGATGAAATCGGCACCATTAGTCTCGAGACCCAGGCCAAGCTGCTGCGGGTGATTCAGGAAAAGGAATTCATGCCGCTAGGTTCCTCGGAGACCGTGCGCGTCGACGTGCGCATCATTGCTGCAACCAACGCCGATCTGCGCAAGTTGGTGGAAGAAGGACGCTTCCGTGAAGATCTTTACTACCGGCTCAACGTCATAAACATCGCCCTGCCGCCGTTGCGCGAGCGTAAGGAAGACATCCCGCTTCTGGTAGAGCACTTTTTCGATAAGTACTGCCGTGAGAATAACAAGTTCCTGGGGCCGGACGGGCGCTCGCTGCTGCGGTTCGAGCCCGAAGCCATGCAGATACTAATGGACCACAACTGGCCGGGCAACGTGCGAGAGCTTGAAAACGTGGTTGAGCGCGCCGTGGTGCTGGCCACCTCGCCGGTGGTGCCGGTGACCGTGCTGCCGGATCACCTGCTGGAGATGGCCGGCCTGCGCATACGGCGGGACGAGAGCGGGCGGTTGCCCCCGGATGCTTCACTTTATGAGATCGTGGCGGATTTCGAGCGGCGCGTCATTATCGAAAGGCTGGAGGCTTGCGGCTGGAGCCAGACGGAAGCCGCTGAGAGCCTGAACGTGCCCCTCTCCACGCTGAACCAGAAAATCAAGCGGCTAAATATTGAAATCCGTAAAAAGTCGGAAGCTGCGCGGCAGGAGCGCAGCCTTTAGCACAGCTTGCCCACTGCGCGCGTGGCCCTCTTCGGCAACCTGATCCTTGATTTTCGGCTCCGGCGTCTGTGTCTCCGCTACGCACCTGGTGCGATAAAGATCCTCAAATGTTCCGCGGCGTTTACTGTGCTTCGACGGGGTAATGCACCCTGAAGCGCAACGTGGTGCAACTAGACGGAGGCTTTCGGGATGCGCTCCATAAGGTCGCGCAACTCGTCGCGGCTTTCGACGCCTATGGTAAAGGCGTTTACTACGTCCTTAGCAAAAGTGAAGCGGAGAGCTTCGTCCACCCGATCGCGCAACTGACCTTCGCCTAGTATTTTCATGCCGATGACGCCTTTGCCGGCAGCCTTAAGCTTCGCCAGATGCGCCGCCACGGTCTCTATGGGCCCGTCCATGCGCGCTCCGCTCATGTTTATCGGACACATGAAAACCTCGACCCATTTGCTTTTGAGCGCAGCCTGCATGGCCGGCACCGAATGGCAGCTTATACCGGTCGAGCGCACAATTTTTTTCTCCTTGGCCTCGGAAAGAACATCCATGAGTCCCTTATCCAGCTCGTCCCACTTTGGGTCTCTGCGCCCGTGCAGCAGCACGATATCGATATAATCGGTTCCCATCTCCTGTCGGAAACGCTCAAGGTCTTCTTTAATTTCGGACACCGTGCGGGCGTCGGTCTTGGTTAAGATGGTCACCTTTTCGCGCGGAACCTTCTTCAGGCCGACTTTGATGGCGTCGTGGCTGCCGTAGCCGTCGGCGGAGTCCCAAAAAAAGACTCCGTTGTCGTAGGCGTACCAAAACAGATCTGAGAGGCCTTCGGCGCCGAGCTTGCGCATCTGGTTTGAACTTCGCCCCCGGCCGATGGTGCCCGTGCCTATGGCCAGCCGTGAAACTCTTATCTTTGATGGCCCGAGCTCGACTACATCGCTGGCCCGGCGCGGTGCAGCAGCTTGGACGCCGAAGGGCAGAGCCGCGGCTGCACCTAAAGCCATAGAATCCTTGAAAAACTTGCGACGACTGCTTTGAGTCATATTCTCACCTCCTTACCGCACGGCATGCGGTTGCCGGCAGATTGCAGCCTCACAGGCTTGAAATCAGGGCGCCAACTTAAGGCTGTGAGCGGCCTTTCTAGCGGCGGCCCGCTGTTTTTCGCCGGTGAGACCGGCAATTGTCTTCGCCATCGCCGCCACGCTCCGGCCTGCCGCCGAGTCCGGCTCGTGGCAGCGTAAACATACCGAATCAGAGCCTGTCAGCATGTCAAAGCTCGCTCGGGTTGTGCCGTGAATTGCATGACACGCCGAGCAGCCGGCCATGCCGGTTACAACAAAAACCCGTGCGTGCGGACTTTGCTTGAAAAGCTGCGCCTCTTCTTCATGGCAACGGCCGCAGGTATCAGCCAGCCGCGCCGGGTGCGAAGCGGATTGCGGGTCATCGATCGCCCGCGTGTTATGGACTCCGTGGCAGTCAACGCACTGCGCCGCCTTCAGGTTGCCCTTGCCCAGTTCGGTTCCGTGCACGCTGCGGCGGTAAAGAGCGAGTTGGTCGGTGCGCCGGCCCGGTTTGAACTTGCTCATGAAGGCGGGGTCGCTGTGGCATGTGCCGCAAAATTCCGGAACGTGTTCCCGCATGATGCGCGGCTTCATGCCGCGAGCATCGCTCATGGCGGCGTTGGCGCGGGCCTGCTCAGGGTCGCCGCCGTGACAGGCGGAACAACTGATTCCGTGTTGATAGTGAACATCATCCTTGAAAATGGGGCTCGGGCCTTTCTGCACCAAGTGGCAGTCGAAACAGGAATCCTTGGAGGGAAAAGCGGGTGCGGCAGCCAGCAAAGACCACGCCAGTATGTAGTTCGTTGACCGAATCTTCAACTGAAATTTCAGCCGCACGGTTGCACACGATTATACATCCAAAATCCTCTTTTAAATCTTGATTTTTAAGTTGAGAAAACCAACTCAGTCGGGATTTGAATTGCGTCTCACGAAGTTTTCTTGGCCTCTCGATGATGAATTTCAGAGGATGAAGCCGGGGTTACGCGAAAAGCCGATCGGATTGCCCTCAAGAAACAATTGCGGCAGGAAAAGCTGCTGACTTTTCCTGCCGCAAGCAAAATCTATGCGGGGGTAATTATGCTGAATGTTGCCGTATCGCTTTCTAGCGCCGTAGGCGTTTGCCGAACAGACCCAAGCCGAGCAAACCTGTGCCGATCAACACGAAGGTCATTGGCTCCGGAATGTGGAAACTCTGAGTAAACGAGCTTAAATGTTCGTTTCCAGGCACCAGAATGTCCTTGTATATATAGAGCGTCTGATAGCTGCCCTGGAAAAGAACTTCCGCCTGGTTCCCCCCGCTTGCCGTCATCTCGGCCACTTCCGTACCTTCTGGGCAAATGTTTCCTTGACCGATTGGGGAGCTGCACACCCTTTCGAAAATCGATGTTCCTGAGCTTCCGCCGTTGATAAGATCAACGCCGTCTATCCAGGCGCCGCTTACGGTCATGTAGAAATAAACATCCATGGGGCCCTGTGTGGGAGCCATGTAAGGGTTGAAGGTAAGGTAAACGACCGAGCCGTTGAATGTTGCGCCCATTAGGTCGATTTTGGTGGCTCCGACCGCCTGGAAATTACTAAAAGTAAGGGTGCCGAGTTCGCACACAAACCCAGTATCAAGTACATTGCTTCCGATTGACGAAGTGCAAAGCGGAGCAGCACTTCCCATTGCCGCGATGCACAGCACCATCAGAATTCCAACTGAAAGCCTGCTTTTCATTTTGCCTCCCCGCATTTTTAAATTTTGCCGCTATACAGTCGCGCTATCTCAACCGTATGGATACACTTTAAGCCCAAATCAGATATAAATCAAGAGACTTTAGTGAAATTTAACAGATCATAATTGGGTGAAAGTACTAGTACCAGAGTTATGAGGTTTTTCTAAGCCGCCGTTTGCTCGTGCATGCGCTCTAGCAGCCACCGGCAAAACTCCGGCAAGCCCGCCCCGGTAAAGCAAGAAGTTTCAAAGATTTCCAGCGAAGGGTTAACCCGCAGGGCATATGCCCGAGCCGCCTTAAGATCGTAGCGCAAATGGGGCAGCAGGTCGAGCTTGGTCAAAACCAAGGCTCGGGAGCGGCGGTACATGGCAGGGTATTTTAGGGGCTTATCTTCCCCCTCGGTAATGCTAGAGAGTACTATTCGTAGGTGTTCACCCAGGTCGTAGGCTGCCGGGCAAACCAGGTTGCCCACGTTTTCGATGAACACCAGGTCTAGATTGTCCAGATCCAGACTTTCCAGAGCCCCTTCGAGCATGGAGGCGTCCAGGTGGCAGGTGCCGTTGGTCACCACTTGCACGACAGGCACCCCCAGCGCTTCGATGCGCTGGGCGTCACGGTCGGTTTGAACGTCGCCTTCGACCACGCCCACGCGCGCTTGTTGACGGAGAATCCCGATGCATTTTTCAAGCAAGGTGGTCTTGCCCGAGCCGGGGCTGCTGGCCAACGAGATGGCGTAGACGCCGCGCGAGTCAAACAGGCGCCGGTTTTGATCGGCGACCTCACTGTTGCGCTTTAGAATTCGTTGCTCAAGCGTGAAGATTTTCGCCATCTTCCACCTCAATGCTGCTCAGATTGAGCTCGTCGCCGTTGGCAAAACGGAGCCGGCTGCCGCCGCAATGCGGGCACAGCCACAACGGCTCATCGAGCATCATTTGCCGCCCGCAGCTTTCGCACTCAGCTTTCAATGGCTCAAGTGCAACTGCCAAGTCAGCCTCCTCGCACGGCGTTCCTTCGCGCAGAATCTCGAAATAGAACTGCATCGAGTCCGGGCTGACCCCGGTCAGCAGCCCGACGCGCACATGTACTTTCCGCACGCGGCTGCCTTCCGGAACGTTTTCTCGAACCAGGTCTATGAGGCTCTGAACGATGGAGGCTTCGTGCATTAAGCGGTAACCTATGATTATAGGCTTTTGAGCAGGCGCCGGCGCAGTGAGGGGGCTTCAGTTTTGCGCAATGCGAAAACTCAAATTATGGACGAAACGTCTGGTCAAGTTTGCGTGCCTTCTGGCAGCCGGATTTTATCTGGCGGCCGCTGGCACTTTGCTCTTGCTCCGTTGGGTGAATCCGCCCACTACCGCTTTGCAGGTAGAACGCCGGATTCAGGCTCTGGCGGAGGGCCGCAAATACGTAAAGCGCCAGGTCGTTGTTCCGCTGGCCGCCGTACCGCTCCATCTTCGGCACGCCGTCATTGCCGCCGAGGACAGCCGGTTCTACCAGCACCATGGCATCGACTGGGAGGAATTGCGCTTGGTGCTACAGGAGAATGCGCAGCGCGGACGGCTGGGCAGAGGCGCCTCCACCATTACTCAGCAGCTCGTCAAGAACCTGTTTCTTACTGATGCGCGTTCAATATTGCGCAAAGCCGTTGAATTCACCCTGGCGCCGCTGGCCGAGCTGATTCTTACGAAAAATCGAATTCTTGAGCTGTATCTCAACGTGGTGGAATGGGGGCCCGGCATTTACGGCGCGCAAGCCGCCGCCCAATACCACTATGGCGTTCCGGTTACTGCTCTTAGCCGGGAGCAAAGCGCCCGCCTGGCAGCCATTTTGCCTTCACCTGTTCGCCGTAAACCGGCCCGGATGAATTCCTATAGCGCCGAAATCCTGGATCGCATGCAGCGCATGGGGTGGTGAGCGCTTTCGGCCGGAAAATTGTTTAGCGTTCAAAATTTACGCGCTACTACCAACCTCTTTAAGCTTGCCGCTACACACGTCGTATACGAAGCCGCGCACCGGAATCTGCTTGGGGATCCAGGGATGCGTGCGGATGCGCAACAGTTGGCGCCTTACGTTTTCCTCCAGATCGCCGAAGCTGTAAAACCGGGAGGGCTCGAGCGGCGCAGCCCCGGTTGACCTTTCCAGCTTTTCAATCAGATCGTCGTCGCGGAAGGTAAGCATGCCGCAATCGGTGTGATTGATAACCATAATCTCCTGCGTGCCCAGCAGGTGATGTGAAATTATCAGCGATCGCAGCGCGTCTTGAGTGGCGATGCCTCCGGCATTTCTGATTATGTGTGCATCCCCGGCTCCGAGCCCCAGGATCTCCTCAACATGCAATCGTGCGTCCATGCAGGCCAGAACCGCCAGGTGGCGCGCCGGCGGAATCGGCAAGTGGCCCAGCTTTAAGCCGGCGGCATAGTCGGCGTTTGACTTGAGCAGGTCATCAATAACGGACATTTTTCCCCTCCGAGCAATTTAGATATTTCCCATAGGGATTGTACAATTATAGCAATGTTGCTCGCCGGCGCAAGTCCTCGCAGTCGGAAAACTTTATAATTGTTCCAATGCGGGATGCGCTGGTTCAAGCCGGGTTCGCCAAATGGACTACGGACTTTGAATACGTGCGAAGCCTGTTCACCGAAATGCTTGAAGAAGAAGGTGAGCCGGATCTAGCGCATTTTCTGCGGGGTTGTTTTGACGGAGGCGCCGAGCCGCGCGGCCCGCTTGGCGAGCGTCATTGCCAGGCGCTGTCGATTGTTTTCCAACTTTTGAACATAGTTGAGGAAAACACCGCCAACCAGGTCCGCGGGCAAGCCGAAAGCTCGCGCTCCAGAGCGCGCGACCCCGGACTCTGGCTGGCCAACCTGACGGAGCTGCGCGAGCGCAGCTTCGATGAGCAAGCGGTGCGCGAGATGCTGGCGCAGGTTTCGGTGGAGCCGGTTCTGACCGCGCACCCGACCGAAGCCAAGCGCGCTAGCGTGTTGGATCATCACCGCGTAATTTATAACCTGCTGGTGGAGCGCGATAACCGGCTGTTTACCGGGCTGGATAAGGCCATTTTTCAGCGGCGGCTGAAAACGGCATTTGAGCGGCTCTGGCGCACGGGCGAGATCATCAAAGAGCGTCCGGATGTGCGCAGCGAGATACAGAATACGCTTTACTATCTCCGTTATGTTTTTCCGGAGGTGGTCGAATCGCTCGACCTCAGATTCCAGCAATCCTGGCGGCTGACTTTCGGAACAAACCCGCCGCCTCTGCCGGGCTTAAGTTTTGGAAGCTGGGTGGGTGGGGACCGGGATGGGCATCCCTTTGTCACTCCCGAGGTGACTTCGCTTACGTTTGATTTGCTGCGCGCGGGAGCGATCGAGCTGCTCAATGAGAAGCTGGCGGCTGCGGCGGCCCGGCTTAGCCTGGCGGCCACGGAGGCTGAAATCCCCGAGCAGATGCGCGAGCGGATGCGCCGGTTGGCCGCCGAACTTGGGAGCGCTTCCAAAGCAGCGCTCGCCCGTAACCCAGGCGAACCCTGGCGGCAGATGCTGAACCTTATTCGGGCACGGCTGGAAGCGACCGCCGCAGGCCAGCCCGGCGGCTACCATTCTTCGGCCGAATTGCTGGATGACGTTGAACTGTTGGAAGATTCACTACGCCGGATTGGAGCGCGCCACATTGCCGACGGCGATCTGCGCCCTCTGGTTGCTCAGGTCAAAGTTTTCGGGCTGCACCTGGCGACGCTCGACATACGCCAGAACAGCGCCTACCATGACCGGGCTATTGAAGGGCTGCTTGCCGCCGCGGGCTTTCCGCGTACGGATTTCGCCGCCTGGAGCGAGGCCGACAAACTGGACCTGCTTAACCGTGAACTCAGTTCACCGCGTCCGTTCACCGGCCCGCACACCGTGCTCAAAGGCGAGGCCCAGACGGCAGTGGGATTGTTCCGAACCTTGCGCGAAAAGCTCCTGCGCTATGGCCCGCGGGGGATAGGTCCGATCATTGTCAGCTTTACGCGCAGCGTGACGGATTTGCTGGCGGTTTATCTATTGGCGCGCGAGGCCGGCCTGGTGGTGGAGACGCCCGCCGGGCTGGCCAGCGAAATCGCCGTCACACCGCTTTTTGAAACCATTGCGGACCTTGAGCGCAGCGACACCATACTGGATGCTTTCTTGTCGCACCCTATGACGCAGCGCACGCTGGAGCACCTCAGGCGGCGCGACGGCCTGTCGGAGCGCGAAGTGGTGGTGATGCTCGGCTATAGCGACAGCAACAAAGACGGGGGCATTTTGGCCAGCAACTGGAGCCTGTACTCGGCTGAGCGCCGCCTGATGCGGGTAGCGCGCCGCCACGGTGTTCGGCTGGCTTTCTTTCACGGCCGCGGCGGCACCATAGGACGGGGTGCGGGGCCGGTGCACGTCTTTTTGGAAGCGTTGCCTTCAGGTTCGCTGGCCGGACGCCTGCGGCTCACCGAGCAGGGAGAAGTCATTTCACAAAAATACGCCAACCGTACTACCGCTACCTATCAGATTGAGCGATTGCTAGCCGGGGTCACCAGGACTTCTCTGCTGCACGCCACCGGAGAAGGACCGCCCGATCCGCTTGAGGAAATGTGGCCTCTGGTTGTTGAGCAAAGTTTTCGGGCGTACCGCCGGCTGGTTGAGATGGAGGGTTTTGTGACTTTCTTCTGTCAGGCCACGCCGATCGACGTTATTGAACACAGCCGCATCGGATCGCGTCCGCCGCGGCGAACCGGCCGACAAACGGTAGAGGATTTGCGAGCCATTCCCTGGGTGTTCAGTTGGAGCCAGGCTCGCTTCCACCTGCCGGGTTGGTACGGCGTAGGCACGGCGCTCGACTGGCTCCGGCGCGAGCGCCCGGAGGAATGGGAAAGGTTGCGAGCCGGAGTGAATCAGTGGGCTTTCAGCCGTTACCTGCTGCATAACGTAGAGGCCAGTTTGATGATGAGCGACGCAACGATCATGCAGTGGTATGCGTCGCTGGTCATCGATGAGGCCCTCAGGCGGAAATTCCTGGATATGATTCTGACCGAGCAGCGGCTGGCGGCGGAGGCCATTGACGCGCTTTTCGGAGGGCGCGCCGACGAGCGACGGCCCCGTCTGGCGCTGGCCATCCGGCTGCGCGAGTGCGCCTTGAAGCCTTTGCACCGCGAGCAGGTCCGGTTGCTGGCCCAGTGGCGGGCCGAGCCGCGGGAAGAGTTGCTGCGCGCCCTGCTGCTGACGGTCAACGCCATAGCCATGGGTCAGAAGATGACCGGCTAGGCGTTCAACCCTAAATGGAATTGAAACGTGCGACAACCAGGGTCAGGTCGTCCTGTGCCCGCTCTTTGCCCAGGAAGGCCTGCACTTGCTCCAGGATCAAATCTCTGATTTCGGCCGCCGTCAGGTGCGCATGCCGCTCAATGGCTGCGCGCAGGCGCTCCTCGCCGAACTGCTCATCCTGAGAGTTGGTGGCTTCGACTACCCCGTCCGAATACAACACCATCAGTCCGCCTTCCGGCAGGTGGACCGAGCCCTGGGTATACTCCGGATCGGCGATGACGCCAAGCACCGGGCCGCCTTGGTCGAGAGTGTGATTCTTTAGGGTTCCGTCGCCGTTGCGGCTTAAGACGAGCGGGGGCAGATGGCCGGCGTTGACGTAGTTTAGCGTCCTGGCCGCCGGATCGTAGCAGCACCAGAACAGGCTGGCGAAGCGTTCTATGCTGGTGCGCATGCGCAGCAACTCGCTGAGCTGCCGGGTGGCGCGCGTGTGCTCCTCTGGACCGTTCATCCAGTTGCTGGAGCGTATGGCGCCCAGCAGCAGGCCGGCCACCACCGAAGCGGGCAAGCCCTTGCCGCTTACGTCGCCGAGTGCAATCGCCACGCGCCCGTCCCCGGTGGCGAAGATGTCGTAGAAGTCCCCGCCTACCTGCCAAGCTGATATGCACTGAGCGGCAAATTCCAGGTGCCCCAGCTTCAAATCGGGTGGTGGTAGCAGATCGTGCTGTACTTGGCGAGCCAGTTCGGTCTGCTTCTCCAGTTGCTTGCCGCGTACATAGTTCGGAAAGCGCGCCCAGAGCAGGATCATCGAAGCCACCAGTCCGATGGCGGCACTCGAGCTGATAATAAGGTTCGTGAGCAGCGATCCGTAGGTGGCCGATGCGCTGTTCATGTAAAGCCCGATTTCGACCATGCGCAGGCCGGCGAAAAATTCAGGCCGCGGAACAAGCGGAGGGGGTGTAGGAGCTTTACTGCCGTTCTTCGCTGCCCCCGGTGCGTTGAGTTCCGGCCCCCTTGCCGGCAACTGGGGCAACTGGGGACTGCCATTCTTAAGAACAGGACGAACGCCGGGCTCGCCGAAAGTCCTTCTGGCCCGCAGCGGCAGCATTACCACCATGACCGGACCTTGCGGAGTCTGGCGGATATCGGCCTGCGGCTGCACACCCTCATCCTCCTCGCGCGTCTGGCGGATGGGCGGCGGCGATCCCACCGGAATTCCGCTCTGCGCCAGCACCCTGCCCCGCCCGTCAATGATACGCACCCAGGCGATGCGGCTGGCAGCCTCGCTACGCAGCTCCTCGGCGGCTTGCTGCAAGCGAGCTTCATCCGGAGGACCTGATTGGAAAGCATCTCGCGCCAGCAGGTTTATCTGCCGCTGGGCCTCGCGTCTTAGTTCGCCCGCCACCATGAACCGGGACACATGATAATAGGTGAGCACTGATTCGACTAGCAGCAACACTCCAAGCAACGACCCCAAAACCAGGGCCAACCGGAACCAGAAGTAACGCCCGCTAAGTTTCGGCATTTTTTATTCCGTCTAGAAAAAATTGTCGCACCTGGGCCCCACCCAAACAACAGCCAAATATGACTGATGGCCGGAGATAATAAAAAACCATTTCAAGAGGTACAATTCTTTTGTCGGCGGCGAGCCGCAGCCTTAGACTCCCGCGGGAACAATTGAGCATTCGTCTAGCAAAGGAGATCCTGAAATGGCTTACTGCACCAACTGCGGCGCTCCTCTGGAAGGGCAATTCTGCGAAAAATGCGGCGCCAAGGCCGGCGAGCAACCCACGCCGACTTCTTCCACTGAATCCGGCGCTGAACCGGGGGCGCCGGCTAGTCCCCAAGCCGGTCCGCCGCCCAAGCGTAGCAAGACCCTCATGTGGGTGCTTGTAGGCTGCGGCGGTTTGCTGTTAGTCGTGCTGATTGCGGCGGTCGCACTCGGAGTTTTTGTGCGCCGCCAAGCGGCTGAGTTCGGATCAAATCCAGGTTTCGCCGCCGCCAAGATGATCGCCGCCATGAACCCGGACATAGAAGTCATTGACGCTAATGAGCGCACGGGCAAAATTACCCTTAGGGAAAAGAAAACCGGCAAGACTGTAACCTTGGATTTTCGTGACATTCAGAAAGGCCGCATTTCCTTTGAAGGCGACCAGGGCGAGCGGGTCGATATCGAGACTGAGGGCGAGGGTGAACGCGGCGCCGTTCGGGTTAAGACGGAAAAGGGAACCATCGAGTGGGGCTCCGGTTCAAGCGATCAGGCGCCGGACTGGGTGCCGCGTTATCCCGGCGGCAAGGTTGCCGGATCATTCGGCGGGAACGAAGCGGGTCACCTTAGCGGCGGGCTGCAAATCAAAACGCAGGATTCGGTGCAAAAAGTGGCTGACTTTTATGAATCAGCCTTGAAAACAGCCGGCATGAAGACCGAACGGGCCAGCTTTTCTTCCGCAGGCAAGCAAATTATCTCAGTCAAAGGGACCGCAGAAGGTGGGCGCCAACTGGTCGCCACCATAACTAATGCCGAGGGTGAAACCACGGCCAACCTGATGTACTCCGAGCAGTAAAACGACCCGCTTGAAGCTGCCTGACTTTTAAGGACGGCTAGTTTCGATAACGCTCGTCCGGCTCAAAAATCCTGGGCGCCTGCTTTTGAGCCCGGTCATACTCCAGACGGGCGGCTTGCACTCTATCAATATTTGCCTCCGCCCACGAGCAGATGCCCTCAACCAGCCCGCAAAGAGACCGGCCCAGATCGGTGAGTGAATATTCCACTCGCGGCGGCACGCTGGCGTAAAGACGGCGAATCACCAACCCGTCCCGCTCCAAGGCGCGAAGAGTTTGGGTCAACATTTTCTGCGAGATGCCGTCAATCGAGCGCCGCAGCTCCTGAAAGCGCATCGTGCGTGAGGCTAGCTTTCTTATGATGAGTACGGTCCATTTGTCCGCAATTCTATCAAGGACTTGCCGTGTCGGGCAGCGGCTGTTGAAAACATCCCCGTGAAACTTGGTTTCTATTTTGTCACTATCATTCATAAAGGTGCCTACTTGCTATTATATCCAAAGTATAAAAAAATAATATGGGGAGAAAAATATGGCACAAAAAATTAAAATTCTTGTTACTGGTGCATCCGGCGTTCTTGGCCGGGCGGTTGTTAATGAGCTTGTTGGAGCAGGATTCGCGGTAAGGCAGGGAGTCAGGGACCTTAAAAAGGCACGGTCCGGTGTGGAGGCCATCCGTTTCGATTACGATGAGCCGGCGACAATCAAACCGGCGCTGGAAGGCGTACATGGGATGTGCTTGATTGCGCCGCCGCTTGATCCAACCGCGCCCACCAAGCTCAAGCCGGCGATTGATGCGGCCAAGCAGGCAGCGGTCGGCCACGTAGTTTTCATCTCGGCTTTCGGCGCCAATCACAACGAACAAGCTCCGCTTCGCATTGTTGAACACCAGGTGATGGGGTCCGGGCAGGCTTATACGATTCTGCGGCCCAATTTCTTCATGGAGAACTTTTCCGATGGGTTTCTGGCGGCGCCGTTGAAAGCCCAGGGAGCCATCTATCTGGCGGCAGGCGATGGCAAGACCAGTTTTATTTCAGTGGCTGACATAGCGCGGGTCGTAGTTGAATCTTTCCGGCGGGCACTGGCGGGCAAGGAGCTTGATCTTACGGGACCGGAAGCGCTCGACCACGCGGAAGTGGCGAAGATTTTGAGTGAAGTCCTGGGGCGGGAGATCAAGTACCATGCGATTTCCGAGCAGGAAATGCTGGAAGGCGCCCGCCGCGCAGGCATGCCCGAGTCGGCCGTGCAGTACCTGGCGGCGCTCTATGGAGCGGTCCGTGCGGGCTACGCCGCGGCCGTGACGCCGGAGGTTGAAAAGATCACCGGCCGAAAACCGGTGTCATTCCGGGAGTTCGCGCAAGCCAATGCCGCCAAGTGGAAGTGAAGCGCCGACCGGCGGCAGTGGCTACAGGCATCCGCATAGAGGCTCAGTGGGTCATGGCATAGATGACGTGATTGACGCCCATGCGGATGCCGAGCGCCGAATACTTTTCCGGATACTGCGGCACGTCGGCCCATTCCCAGGAATCGCCCGTGTCAACATTTACCCATATTGCGACCATCAGGCGGCCGCGATCGTCATAAATTCCGCGCCAGTGTGGGACGTAGCCATCGGCCAGGTACGGTATGCCGGAACGCAGGGACCAGGCGCCGGGGATGGGCCCGCGCTCGGTGAGGTCATAGACCGTGTGAAAGACCGGGTCGTCGTCGGGGATCTCCTCGATCGGGCGGCCCGGTAGCACTCGCGCCATGGTCTGTTCAAACAGCCGCCAGTCCAGGCTGCCCCAGATGTCGTCGCACACCAGAAAGCCGCCGCGCAGCAAGTATTCGCGCAGCTTGGCTGCCTGCGCGTCGGTTAGATTCATCGATCCGGCCATTACTGCGTACAGCCAGGGCCAGTGGAACACGTCGTCGCCGTCGTCCAGGTTCACCGGTTGTTCGGCCGAGCGGGCGTGAATGCGCGTCAACCGTCGCAGAGCCACCATGAAGTGGCGGTCGGCGCGGGGGTAATCATTGGTCCAACTGGTGCGCCCCTGCCGCCAGTCCCAGCGGCGCCCGCTGCGCCCGAATTGAGAGTACGGGTTGGGCGGGTACATGAGCCGGGCGAAGACGAACTCGGTCTTTTCGTTGTAGTCGTGGGGCAGCGGAAAGGTGTTGTACTCTTCGCCGTCATATTCCCGGAAGGGAAGCTGAAGGGCATAGAGAATTCCGACCGACAGGATACCGGCTACTACGGCCAAGGCGCAGCGTATGGGAAAGAATGCAAAAAACTTTGAAGCATGCGCCGGCATACCGCGCCATTCTATTTTCAGCCGCCGGAACACGTAATCTATAACGGCGGAGGGTGCCTGTTGGTTTCTAACCGGCCGAAAGAAAAGCGTGTATTTTTGGCATCCATTCGCTGATCGAAATCTGCTGCGGGCACTTTTGTTCACATTCCCGGCAGGCGGTGCAGGCTGAAGCCTGTTCGGGCGGACTTATAAAAATTCGGTAGAGGAAGCGCGCCCCTTGCGGATCATCGTGCATAAAAGCATCGTTGTAAATTCCGAAATTGCCGGGTATGTTCACGCCGCTCGGGCACGGCATGCAATAGTTGCATTGGGTGCAGTTGACTGCGATCCGCTCGCGGTACCTAGCCGTTATGATTGAAATGAACTCCTGATCGGAAGCGCTGAGGGAGCCGGGAGCGGAATCTTGGGCGAAGCTCAGGTTGGCGTCGAGCTGAGCTTGGTTGCTCATACCGCTTAGTACCGTTGCTACTTCCGGCTGATTCCAGATCCATTTGAGCGCCCAATAAGCCGGCGGGCGTCCGGAATCGCGCCTCATGAAAAGTTTGCTAATGGCGGCCGGTGGATTGGCGAGCCGTCCGCCCAAGAGCGGCGTCATGACCACCACCGCCAACCCACGCTCGGCAGCGAGCTTCAGTCCGGCGGTTCCTGCTTGATTCTCCGTATCCATGAAGTTGTACTGGATCTGGCAGAATTCCCAGTCTGGGTAACCATTGAGAATTTCAGTGAAGACGTCAAAGCTGTCATGGAATGAAAATCCTATATGTCCGATGCGCCCACTGCGGATGGCTGCCTCAGCTTTTTCAAGAAGGTTCAGTCGAAGAACTTTCCCGCGCCAGAGTTTTTGGTTGAGCCCGTGGAACAGGTAGAAATCAATGTGTTCGGTTTGCAACCGCCGGAGCTGTTCTTCGAGAAGGCGGTCAAAATCGGCGCCGCTGTCAACGTTCCAGAGGGGTAGCTTCGTGGCCAGCTTTACCTGGTTCCGGTAGCCGTTTTTGAGCGCCTTGCCGAGGATCTCCTCGCTTCTGCCGCCGTGGTAAACGTAGGCGGTATCGAAATAGTTCACGCCGCCGTCTATGGCGCTTCGAATCATCTGTATCGCTTGGTGTTCATCAATAGCCGGACTCATGGGCTTCCCATCTACGGTGGGCAGGCGCATGCAGCCAAAACCTAGCGCGGATACCTTCCAGTCCAGTTTTCCGAATTTTCTAAAATGCATTTTTAAATTGTAGGGGCGGGGCACGCTGCTCGGCGCGCCCCGCGAAGGGGGCGTCGTCTCAGCAGTTCCACTGCGCCGGATCGAGCGGCGTCACCCAGCCGAGCGTGGGCGGCAGCTCTTCGAGCGGCCCCATCCACTTAAGCATAAGCTCTATGTCCTCATGCAGCCGGAACTTCGTTTGGACCTCGGAGATTTTGTTGCCGCGTATGTCAATCTTGGCCAGATCCCACTGTCCGACGCCGGCTTCCCCGCAGTACTTGAGCCAGCCGAGCCACTCGGCGTTGACGCCCATAATTTCGGCGGCTACCCGATCGGCGGCGATGAAGTCGGTTGACGCAAGCACGGTGCGGGTCGAAATAGGCGTGCCGCCCGGACTGTTGCCCTCCATGCCTTCGTAGCCGTCAATCAGTGCGGCGCCCCAGTAAGGCTGCATGCGCTGGGCGGTGACGAAAATGTTGTAAAGGCTCTGGCGAATGCCGGCATGGTAACGCCGCTTGTCGCTCCAAGCCGGCGTTTCGCCCGGTGCCTGGTGCAGCGGAGCGCCGAGCACCATATTCTTCACAGCCAGGCTTACTATGGCGACGTTATGAGTCTTCATGACCGCCGAGCAGAGAATGAAGGCGTCCGGGTCGAAGAGCCGCGCCGCCAGCCGCGCCGGGACCACATGCAGGTGATAGTCTATCAGCGGCTGAATTACATACTTGCCCTCGGCGTTAAAGTCCAGCAGGCTGACGTTCATGTCCTTGAACTCTTTGACCACCTCGGGATACTTGTAATTCTCAAAGCCCCGCATGGTCTCGCCCGCCGAAGATTCGCCGATGATCACAGGACCTTTGAAGCGGGGAGCAAGGTAGTCCAGAATTCCGCGCAAGGTGTCGGCGTGAGTTTCGCCGGCTTGCCGGAAGCCGGAGACGTTGTTGGGCTTTATCAAAACATATTTCTTAGTTTTCAGCTTAGGGAGAATTTCGTCGTCGATGGCGGTGAGGACTTCGGTTACGATCTTCCTGCGGTTGTCGCCCTTGGCGATCGCTACGGTGGACCGTTTTTCATAAGGTGGAAAACCGCCGGGATGCGGTGTGACCAGCCGCGGCCGGAGCTTGGCTTCGCCTTGCAGGTTCACGTTTTGGGCTAGAGCGCCGCGATTGGCCAGCATTGCAGCGGCGGCGGCACCCGCCAGGTCGAAAAGTTTTCGCCTTGAATAGTTGAAAGCCATGCCTGTTTCTCCTTCCCACTCAACTCGGGGTGCGCGCGCACCCTATCTGACATAATTTTGCAGCAGAAAAAAGACCGCGGTCCACCCACCTTGAAGGCGTGGCGGCGGGATTGCAGGTAAGAATCGCTCCAAGCGGCGGTTCAGACTCGTTCCACCGCCGGTGTTTGCAGGCGTTGGACAATATCGGCAGGACCGGCTTGGCGGACATCCAGGACTTCCGGCTCGCTCTGGAGCCAGCGCTGCTTGACCTTCTGAACCAGATCCCGTCGCACCACCCAGATCATCGGGCCGCGCCATTGTTCAACCAGGGAATCGAGCGCAGGGGCCCAGCCTTCGCCTGCCAACTCCAGGGGGCCTATTTCGTCGACAACCACCAGCGCTACGTTCCTGCTGTGCAGCCGGGCCGCGGAAAGGGCCTCGCGCCCCAAACGCAGGCCCTCCGGAAGGAATCGAAAAGGTGTGCCGGCCTGGCCGGCCTCGTTGTCTTCAGAGCGGCGGCAAAGCGGCGCTTTACGCCCGTCGAACAGATCGACGACATCGAAACCCGAGCGATTCCCATCCTTCCAAAAGCCCGGCGCCAGCACCCCGCCTACAACTACTCCGCGTTCGCGCAGGCTGGCTGCAACCTGGCGAATGAGCGTGGTTTTGCCGTCCCCCGAGCCGCCCGTCAAAAGCAGCACGCGGGACGCGGCGCCGCCGGCGAAGCGGTAGCTTGCAAGCCAACTTTCGGCTCGAAGCAGCATGCCGGAAAACACTGCGGCGGGTTCACGCACCAGCCGTGTTTCAGCGGGAAGCGAGGCGATAAAGAAGGGCAAGGCCTGAAACGCAACCGAAAGTGCGTCGGATAGCGTGCGCAGTCTCTGTTTGGCGAACCATTCTAGGATTTTTGGATTGCGCAGCTCCACACCGATTGCCGCAAATGCGGACGTCACCAGCCAGGCGCGTAGCGCCATGGCCGCGCCGGTTAATACTCCTCCGGCCGTCCACCGGAACGTACCTGCCTGGAAATTGCCCAGTAGAAAACCGGAGGCGATGGTTATGACAGCCAGTTCAATCCACAAACGCGGCCGCGCCAGCCGCCGCAATGAATTGCGATAACGCCAGACCACCCCAACAGAAAAAGCCGCCACGTAGGCGCAAGCGGCGAGGATATGGCCGCGGTTTAACAACCACAGTCCGGCTACCAGAGCAGCCAGGTTAAAGGCCAGCAGGTGCAGCGAGAAAACGGTGTTCTTATCAATTTGGAAACCTTCCCAGCGGGTTTCCAGCTTTTCCGGCTCACGGCTGGGGGCGGCAATATGGGTTCGGACCCGCCGCGCAGCCGTTACGGCCAGCGCAGCTGAGGTAATGCCAAGCGCGGCATGCGTAGCCAGGATCGCAGCCAGCAGTTCGATCGGTCCAAGTCTGCCGAGGCTCAGGTTGCGGGCGGCGAATTCTACGATGTTAACGTATAGGTCGACAACATTGGCTCCGAACTGAATGAGTACGTTGGCGAGGCGCTGAAGAAAAGTCCAGGAAACCGCCAGTGCGCCGCCCGCCAGATATGCCGGCAGGTTGCGTCCCAAGAGCCTGAGGGCAGCTTCCATCAGCAGGCTTTCCGTGAAAATCCCCACCATCGGCCCGAAAATCACGGCGCTTGGCGACACCGACTTCATTAGGGCGCAAATCAGTCCGGCGCGCCATAATAGTCCTTTTACCGGCCATAATTGGTGAATTCCGGACAAAAGGGCCACGCCTGCGGCCGCCAGCATGGCACCGGCCATTGGAACTCTCAAGTTGTGCAGGAAAGCGCCTGCAACTATTTCAACTGAAGCCCACAGACTGCCCGCAATGGCCGCTTTAAGCCAGACTTCGGGTAAATTTTCCGGGCTGTCCCTCTTTACCTTCACTCGCCCTCTCCCATAGCATCATGCCCCAAAATACAGTGGTTTGCGCGCTACTTTTAGAATCTCCAACTAAGACCTACAAAAAAACTGCGCCCCGGTTCCGGATAGCCTTCATCGAGGAAGTAGTTCCGGTCAGTCAGGTTTTGAATGCCGGCTTGTAAGGACGCTCCTTGTTTCAAAGCCACAGAGGCGCTAAGATCCGAGCGCAAAAAGCCGCCGGTACGCACGTAACGGCCGCCTTCGTTCAGAACCCAACGGCCGTCCTCGAGTTGAGTTTCGCTTGCCAGCAGAATGCCGCGCCCTACTCGCATTGAGGCCGCCAGCCGGCCGCGGTGACGCGGAGTCTGCACCAGCGGAATGGCCGGCCTGGAAATGTTTCTTCGGTTCAAAAATGTGTACTGCAATTCGATGAAAAGCCGCGGAATGGACGAGCTTCTAAAGGAGAATTCTACTCCGTGGTGCGAAGCACGACCCAGATTTTGAATTTGTGACACGTTCGGAGCAAGATAGAACTCCTGCATGAGGTTGCGCACCCGGGAATAAAATCCAGCCGCTGCCAGCCGGTTCCGGGAAGTAAAGGAATGATCGATGCCGACTTCTAGGTGATCAGCCGTCTCTGGCTTCAGCCAAGGGTTTGGTATCGACCGTCCCATACGGTATGAGTAACGGTCCTTCAAAGTCGGAAGCCGGCTTTTTCTTGAAAGGCTGACGAAGGAGGTTGTAGATTCAGCGATCCTCTTGGTTAGAGCTAACTGCGGTTTTATCGACCATAAGCCGGAAACCGGAAAAGGCGAGATTACCCCGTTCTGATAATTCTGGGCGCTTCTTACGTCAAAATAATCTGCGCCAACTCCGGCTGCGAGCCAAAACCCTGCAGTGAGTTTGATCGTGTCTTCCAGCCCGAATGATGCCGTTTGGGCGCGGAAGCTCCGGCGGGGTTCGCCCAGGTTGCCTTCGCGGTGCGTGTCATCTTTGAAGAGTAAGGCGGTTTTTAGCACATGCCGTGCGGCCAGCATGCCGCCTGCCTCAAGCGAGCCGCCGTAGGACTGGTCATTCTGAAGACTGATAAAAGAAGATGACCGTCGCTGGCTCGTGTAGGTGGCGTCGTCAAAACTATCCAGGCGGCTGGCGAAGCGGTCCAGATAGAGCCGCGCACGTAAGTAAGCGCCGCCGAGCAGCGTTTCTCCGGCATGATAGAAACTTTCATTTTTCCAAAGCGGCCACTTCCAGTAACGAATTCTCACATTAGGATCCGAGCCGGCGTAGGGCGGCTGGTCTTTGCGCGACTCCTGCCGTGAATAGCCGAAGGCATATTCATATCCTTGTCGCGGGGTGAATCCGATTTTCAGCTTGCCGCCGGCGTCACGCTGCGAAGAGTTAAGGCGGTGGCCCGAAGGTTGAACCGCGCTAGGAGAGAAATTCGCCGATAAAGGAAAAAAGCTGCGCCCTACTCCGGCGGCTCCGGCGTCAAAGTAAAACCGGGCGAGGCGTGCGCCAAGCCCGACGAATCCACCGAAAGCTTCACCGGAGCCGTAGTTCACTTTAATGTCAGACTCCAGCCGTTTAGACGGTTTTCGTGTTATAAGATTTACGGCCCCGCCAAGCGTGTTAGGGCCGTAGGCTACGGAACTATAACCCTTAGCTACTTGCGCTTCGGCTATGTCATAGATCATTAGCCGGCTAAGATCAAGGTAGCCGTCGTAAGGTACGGAAACCGGAATACCGTCCAGGTACACCGGAGTTTGCCGCATATCAAAACCGCGTATGTAAATTACGCCTTCATTACGAGCGCCGACTGTAGAGATAGTTACCCCGGGTGTTTGGGCTAGCACTTCGCGGGCTGTGACTGTGCCGAAGCGACTTATTTGCTGAGCCGATAACAATTCGCCGGCAGGCGCAGGCGGCATTTCTGCCGTGACGTTAACCTCGATGCGGCCGAGCAGGAAAGGGCCTGAAGGATTGCGGCGGATGGCCTCATAGATCCAGGCGCGCAGGGCATGCAGAGCGACATCCGGCGGGCGACCGGCGCCGCAGTCTTGAACTGGGGGCAACGGCGCAGTGGAGAACTGGGGATGGGTGCTGGTCCATTCCTCGATGTTGCTGCGCAATGCTTCCAGATCCAGGCACAGTTCGCTGGCCGCCGGGGGACCGGCGGCGGACGGCGCAGCGTAGTGTCGCTCTATCTGCTGAAGCATGGTGAGCCACTCAACAAACGGGGCCGCTTCGTTGCCGCGAGCGGAAACAAGCGCGCCGATAAATGCTATTGAACAAAGCAAAAGTAAAGGGCACTGTTTCGACACTTATGGTTCCAACCTGACAGTTATCTTTTCTACGGTTTTGCCAAAGCTCCGAGTGCCTCCACCCTCGCCGACGATCCGCAGAGCTCGGTCTGGATCCAGCACCCTCACTCCGCCGAGCAGCGTCACGCCGCGCGAGCGGAACACATCCGGTACAAGCGGGGTCGTGGGGCCGGCGATGGCTATCTGGCGAGCTTTTTTGCAGCAAGGAAGCAACGCGTCAAGCGTACGATTGACCACGGTGGTACCGGAAATAATCACCACATCGCACTCGGGAAGAATCATTCCGGCGGCCCAATCCGGCAGCACTCCGGGTTGGTATTGAAGGCGGCGCTCGAAAATATGCAGCGCCCGCGCCCGGCTGCGCAACGTATCAACCCAAGGGATGAAAAAGCCCACCATGCCCACGACATCGTCGTTGCGGATGTCGATGAGCTCCAGAAGATCGGCTTTAGTTGCACCCTCAGGCGGATCCACGAGAGCGTTCAGCGTGGCCAGCCCGACTGCGGCGGCTACGGCATCCGGCTGCTTGACCCAGGACGCGAGATCCGAAGCTGGCCGGCCGGCCAGGGTCCCGGCTTCCCGCATTGTGCAGCCGCCTTCGCCCGCTTCTTCACGGAAAGAGTAGGCTAGGCCGCAGCGGCCGTCGTCCAGTTTTACGGCAGCGTAACCAAGTCCCACTCGCACCTCGGCCGCTGTCCTGCCTGGAAGCCGGCCCCTCAGGCGCTCATGTATCTCATCAATGATAGCCATCGTTTTGCGAAGACGCCTAAAGCTTTCTTAAAGTTGCACAGCGCAAAACCGGTATCGAAACTGCCCTCTCGCAGCCGTCTTCAGGCGAGCGAGGTCAGCGTCTCCTCCAGAATGCCCCGCACCAAATGTATCTTGTATTCATTTTCCGACAGTGGGAAAGCGCCCTTTACGGCAGCTTCAGCAGTTTGAGCAATCGCCGCCGCGTTAAGCGGTTTCCCTAGCAGGACTTTCTCCGCTTCTTCGACTCTCCAAGGTTTCGGCGCCACGCCGCCCAACACTATCCGTGCACTGGAGACCGTGCCGCCGGACAGTGCCAGCATAACCGCTGCGGAAGCCATTGCAAAATCGAATGCGCCGCGCTCGCGCACTTTGCGGTATTTGCTGCGCGCACCCGCCGGAGGAGGCCCAAGTAGGATCTCAGTAAGCAGTTCCCCGGGCGCCAGCACGTTCTCTTTCTGCACGTTTTCCGAGGGTAGAACGAAGAATGAGGCGAGCGGGATGGTGCGCGTTCGCCTCGGCCCGACGATCGTCACCTTGGCGTCGAGCGCTACCAAGGCCGGAGCAGTGTCGGACGGGTGCACGATAAAGCAAGGGGATCCACCGAAAATGCAGTGGAACTCGTTGCGCCCGGCGGCGGCGAAGCAGGTGTCGCCGCCTTTGCGCAGGCAGTGGAAGTCGCCCCGGTAATACCAGCAGCGCGGGCGCTGGCAAAGGTTACCGCCAATGGTGCCCTGATTGCGGAGTTGAGGGCTGGCCGCGGCGGCCGCCGCCTGCGCCAGCAGCGGATATTGTTCCCGTACCAACTTGTTTTCCGCGATCTCGGTCAGGGTGGTAAGAGCGCCGATGCGCACGCCGCCGGCGGTTGGCGTGATGCCCTTCAGTTCCTTGAGGCCGCTTATGCTAACCACCGTGCTTGCGGAAAAAACTTCTTCACGCAAACATCCCAGCAGATCGGTGCCCCCGGCCAGAATGTGCGCGCCGGGGCGGGCAGCTTCCGTAACCGCGGCTTTTATGGAGGTTGCTCTTATGTATGAGAATTTGCCCGTCATGACTCACCCCTGTTTTTTCTGTGCCCTAAGCAGAGTTAACACCTGCGCCGGCGTAATCGGCGCCGACGTAATACGCACGCCGGTGGCGTTATAAAAAGCATTGGCTATGGCGGCGGCCGCCGGAATGGTGGCCGGCTCGCCCAATCCTTTGGTGCTGGTTGAGCAAGCTTCGTGATCGTGAAGATCTATGGGGACGAGAGTCAAATCGGCCGGCACATCCATGGCGGTCGGGATCTTGTAGTCGTGCCAGTTGTCGTTGGCCATCTTGCCGGTGGAGGTATCCATGATGCGCCGCTCGGTCAAGGCAAAGCCGATACCCATAGTCAGGCCCCCGATCACCTGGTTACGGAAGGTCAGCAGATTCATAACTCGGCCGCTGTCCTGCGCCGCCACCATCCGTACTACGCGGACTTCACCGGTGAGTTTGTTGACTTCGACTTCAGCAAAATGAGCGGCAAAGGGCCGGATGGACTTTGTAGCGATGTTCGGACCGCGGGTTCCCACTCCCACGATGACTCTCCGCATCTGCATGCCCGATAACTGACTGACCTGGATCTTGGGCGAGCCTCCCGGGCCGGTGATGACGCCGTCTGAGAGCGTGAGATTTTCGACCGGGACTTTCAATTGCTCCGCAGCCATAGCTAGCAACTGGTTCTTTACGTCGATGGCTGCGGCGCGAACTGCCGGGGAATCAGCCATGACGGTTTTGCTGCCGCCGCTCGGTCCGGTGAACTGAGTTGTGGCCGTGTCGGCATTCACTACCGTGATCCTCTCAATCGGCGTGTTCAGCTCCTCGGCAACGACCATGGCCATAACCGTCTTGGTGCCGGTGCCGAGATCGGCGGCCCCGATATTAAGGTTCACACTGCCGTCCGGGTAGTAATAAACGAGAGCGGTTGAGGGCGGTCCGCCGGGCATGCGCCACATGCCGGCCGCTACACCCACCCCTCGGACTATGTGACCGTTACCTTTGGCCCGTGCCCGCGCCTGCTGCCAGCCGAAAACTTTAGCGCCCTCGGTCAGACACTGAGGCAGCCCGTTTGAAGTGTATGGCCGGTTATTCTCCACCTGACAAACCATCGAGATGTTCTTAAGCCGCAGCTCCACCGGGTCCATGCCGATCTTTTCGGCCAAGGCGTCAAGCATTTGCTCAAGCGCCCAACTGCCCTGCGGCATGCCCGGCGCGCGGAAGGGGCGGCTCGGCCCGGCGTTGGTACGGGCATGTTGCTCAATGACGCGAACATTCGGGCATCGGTAAAGATCCTGGAACTGATAGCCGACCGTGTCGGAGCCGGGATAAGCGCCGATTTCGCCGACGGCGGTCAGATCGAGCGCCGTTAGCGTGCCGTCTTTTTTGACTCCGGCTTTGACCCGCATGACATGAGCCGGCCGGTTGCCGACGCACAAAAACGACTCCTCACGGGTGAGGAAAAGTTTTACGGGCCGACGAGTTTTCTTGGCCAACAAGGCGGCTATGACCGTGTACTTGTTCAAGCCGAGCTTGCTGCCAAAACCACCGCCCATGTAGTGGCCGATCACGCGCACTTTGCTGGTGGGCATATTAAGTAAAGACGCCAGCGAGGCCTGTACGGCGAAAGCTCCTTGGGTCGTATCCCATACCGTGAGCTGGTCTCCGTCCCACTTGGCCACCGAGCCGTGGACCTCCACGGTAGTGTGAATTTCGCAGGAGGTCCGATAGGTTTCTTCGAGCACAACGTCGGCCTCGGCGAACCCTTTTTCGACGTCGCCCCGGCTGTATCTGGTGATCGGCGCGGCATGATTGCCGCCTTCGAAAATCTGTGGGCTGCCTTCTTTGACCGATTCTTCCATGTCCAAGACGAAAGGAAGCCGTTCGTATTCCACCTCGATGGCTTTGACCGCGTCCCAGGCTTGTTGTGGGCTTTCGGCGGCCACCGCAGCAACTTCCTCGCCCTCATAACGGCATTCCGGATCGAAAAGCCGGCTGGCGGGCTTGTCATTTGGGCCACTGTACCAGGGGAGCTTAGCCTCGGGATCTGCGTCTGAGAGTATCGCCCGCACGCCGGGCATCTTTCGGGCTTTGCTAAAGTCCAGCTTTTTGACCCGGGCATGCGGATAGGGGCAGCGCAGCGTGGCGGCATAGAGCATGTCCGGCAGTATCAAATCCAGCGAAAAGATCGCCTTGCCGCTGAGCCGTTCATAAGCGTCGATTCGAGGAAGGGGCTTGCCGACAACCTTGGTTTCGCCCCAGGGTTTTGGAGTGATATCGGCCATGGCTCACTTCTCCTTTCGCCTAAGTTCGGCCGCGCGCTCGACGGCCTTGAAAATGTGAGCATATGCGCCGCACCGGCACAGGTTTCCGCTCATGCCTTCGCGAATTTCTTCAAGCGTCGGGTTGGGATTTTTCCGCAGCAGCGCTTCGGCGTTCATGATCTGACCTGGCGTACAATAGCCGCACTGAAATCCGTCCTCGTCACGGAAAGCCTGCTGAACCGGTCCGAGTTCATCGCCGCGCATCAGGCCTTCGATAGTTGTTATCTCCGCGCCTTCGGCTTCAAGCGCCAGCGTCATGCAGGAATAGCGGGCTACGCCGTCGATGAGCACCGTACAGGCGCCGCATTCGCCGCGCTCGCAGCCCTGCTTGGTGCCGGTCAGGCCTAGTCGGTCCCGCAAAACATGCAGCAAGGTCCAGCGTGGTTCGACCATCAGAACGTGTTTTTCGCCGTTGACATTCAGGACCAGCCTTACAAGTTCGCTATCAACTACTTTTTGGGCTTTTGCTTCGTCTGGAATCGTCAACACCGCTGCTTCCGCAGCTCCAACGGCTACGGCATTGAAAAAGTGCCTGCGACTGAGTGCGGTGCCCCCTCTGTCGTCAGCCTTGGTTTCGCTCATAGCGCCCTCTCAAGAAGTGATTTTCAATGTCATTTTACTCTGGAAAAAGGTTGATAGTCGCGAAAAAATTTATTGACGGCTGGTATGCAAGCATTCCGCTTGCAAAAATCACCTAACGCGGTTAGCGCATGCACATTCGGGCACCGCCCGCTGGGCGAGCAGACACAATCGCTGCTAGCAGCCAGCGGCACAGTAGGGTGCATCGGCTTTTTTTCTAGCTGCCGGAGCCCTGCAAGCGCCGGTACGCTTCCGGGTCGTCGATATCCAGTACAATGCCGGGATCATCTACATCGACGAACACGGTTTGGTCTCGGTGGCGGTTTATTACGTCACGGGCTGTGGCTTCCGGAGGCAAGGCCAGTAGTTCATCGATCAGCTCGCGCGCTACGCAGGCCGGGTGACCGCTTTGTCCCTGATAGCGCGGGACGACTACCCGCGAGTGTGGCAAGCGCTCTTCAAACGCCCGCGCCAGCCGCACCACGGTTGAAGGCAGCACGGCCGGGTGGTCGACGGGCGTAAATATAACGCCGTCTGCTCCGGCGGGGACCTCCGTCAGTCCGCACTGCAAGGAACTCAACTGCCCGCGCCGGTGGTCTGGATTAATTACGATTCGGGCCATGTCCGCTCGCCGCATTCCGGCTCGTATGGCTTGAGACTCCCACCCTAGAACCGCAATTACAGGCGAACAAACGACGCTTAGAGTAAGAATCAGGCGGTCGAGGAAGGTTTCGCCCTCAAATTCTAGCAAAGGCTTGGGCGAGCCCATGCGGCGGGATTCACCCGCAGCCAGGATTATGCCGGCCAGACTCATTTTGATCCCCCTCTTTTTCACCTTTCGAAAATAGGGACATTGACAATGCGCGCCAGTTGGAGCCGGCGTTCCTGCGCACGGCAATCATTTCCGCTACGACCGAAACAGCGATCTCCTCGGGCGTGACCGCTCCGATCGCCAGTCCCATCGGCGCGTAGATCCGCTCGAGCGCCATCCGCGGCAGGCCTTCGTTTTCGAGCGCTCTTACAATTTCCGCAACTTTGCGGCGGCTTCCGATCATAGCAACATATTTGGCAGGCGAGCCGACAGCCAGGCGGAGCACCCGCAGATCATCCTTGTGTCCGCGGGTGACGATGATCAGGAAACTGGATTCGTTTATAGGCAGCTTGGAAAAAACCTCCTCGTAGGCGGTGGCGAAAACTTCGTCCGCCTCGGGGAAGCGCCGGCGATTGGCGAATTCTTCGCGATCGTCCACGATTACCGTGGCAAAGCCGGCAAGATTGGCTACCTGTGAAATACTCTTTCCGACATGGCCGCCGCCGAAAATGAAAGCCACCGGCCGGGGCAGAATTGGTTCGACGAAAACCTCCATCTCCCCCCCGCAGATGGGATGGCCTTCATCGAGCGTCTCGGCGCCCAGGCTGAAGGCTAGCCGTTGCGATTTGCCGGTTTCAATTACCTGTTGCGCCGCAGCGATTACCTGTGCCTCGACGCTTCCGCCCCCGATGGTCCCGGCTATGGAGCCGTCCTCGCGGATCAGCATCTTGGCGCCCTCATAGCCGGGTGCAGGGCCATTTGTTGCGACAACCGTAGCCAGCGCGCATCTGCGCCCTTCGCGACGAAGTCTGGCAATTTCGCCGAAAATATCCATCCCAGCACATTGTAGACCACGGAAAAGTTACACCTGTTGTACTATTCTGAAGCGGAGAGCAAAACATGGAACGCACCATTTCCTTCACGCTCAACGGCAAGCCGATGCGCCTGAATGTTGACGACGAACGCCCGCTGCTCTGGGTGCTCCGAGACGATTTGGGACTTACCGGCACCAAGTTCGGCTGCGGCATTGCTCAGTGCGGCGCTTGTACGGTGGTTATCAACAAGGAGGCAGTCCGTTCCTGCGCCACCCAGATGAAAGAAGTCGAAGGCAAGCAGGTAGTGACGATCGAGGGGCTGAGCCAAGGGGACCGGCTACACGTCATTCAAGAAGCATTCGTAAAACATAACGCCTTCCAATGCGGCTTCTGTACGCCTGGCATGATCATGAGCGCATATGCGTTGTTGCTGAAGAACCCACGGCCGACGCGAGATCAGGTCATCGCACACCTGGATGGGAACCTGTGTCGGTGCGGATCGCACGTTCGCATCCTTGAGGCCATTGATGAGGTCGCCAAGACCGGAAAGGTGGGTGCGTAATGTCGAGGCTGGAAATCTCACGGCGCGGCTTTATGGAGCTGACCGGCGCAGGCCTGTTCGTTTTTTTCCGCGCAACGCCGCTTGAGGCGCTTCAAGAGCCGGAGCAACTGCCGGCGCGGCTGTCCTACCCGACCGACTTCAACGCCTACCTGCGGATTGGGGCCGACGGGCGCGTCACCTGCTTCGTGGGCAAAGTTGAACTGGGGCAGGGCGCCAAGACTTCGCTGGCGCAGCTTCTGGCCGAGGAACTGGACGTTTCCTATGACTCGGTGGATATGGTGATGGGCGACACCGATCTGTGTCCCTGGGACATAGGCACTTTTGGATCGCTCAACATCTGGCAGTTCGGGCCGGTTCTGCGGGCGGCTGGGGCTGAAGCACGCGCCGTGTTGCTGGAAATGGCTGCTGAAAAACTGCAAGCGCAAGCGAGCCGCCTCCGGGTTAAAGATGGAGTTATCACCGATCCGGATTCCTCTCGACGAATAACCTACGCGCAACTGGTGGAAGGCCGGCGCATTGAACGGCATCTCAAGAATGTTCCGGTGAAGCCTGCTTCCGCCTTCACCATTGTGGGCAGCTCGCCCCGGCGCAAGGATGCGATCGAGAAGGTCACCGGCCGAGCCGTCTATGCCGGCGACGTAGCGCTCAAGGGTGTCTTGCATGCCCGCATTCTGCGGCCTCCCGCCCACGGGGCGACTTTAAGAGAGGTTGATACTTCAGCCGCCGAGAAGGTGCCTGGAGCGCGTGTGGTGCGGGACGGCGATCTGGTTGCTGTGCTGCACGAGCGCCGTGACCTGGCCGAAAAAGCTCTTGAACTGATCAAGGCGCAATTCGCCCCATCGCGGCTAACCACGGATGACCGTAACATTTTCGATCACCTGGTCAAGACCGGCCCGCCGCCTCGCATGGTGGCGCAGAGCGGGAATCTGGAGGAGGGAGAAAAGCTCGTGGCCGCCGCGGTCGACGCAACTTATCTCAACAGTTATGTAGCTCACGCTCCGATTGAGACCCATTCGGCGACAGTGCAGATAGAAGGCGGCAAAGTCACCGTATGGGCCGGCACTCAGGCTCCCTTCAGCGTGCGACCGGCCGTGGCTCAGGCTCTGGGTATCCCCCAGGAAAACGTGCGCATAATCACCACCTACGTAGGAGGCGGATTTGGAGGTAAAACAGCCGCCCCGCAGGCTGTGGAAGCCGCCCGGTTGGCGCGGATCACAGGCCAGCCGGTGCGGGTCATTTGGAGCCGTGAAGAAGAGTTTTTCTACGACACCTTTCGCCCGGCTGCGGTCATCAGAATTCACTCCGGCTTAACCCGCGAGGGCCGCATTGCTTTGTGGGATTACATAGTCTACGGCGCCGGCAACCGCGAGGCCGCGCATTTCTACGATATTGCGCATCACCGCACCCGCTCCTCGGGGGAATGGATGGGAGGCAATCCTCCGGAGATGCATCCTTTCGCCGTAGGTCCGTGGCGGGCGCCCGCGGTGAATTCAAACACCTTTGCCCGCGAGTGTCATATCGACTTACTGGCCGAGCGGGCCGGCGCGGATCCCCTCGAATTCCGCCTAAAGCACCTAAGTGAGCCCAGAATGCGGCGCGTGCTGGAAGCGGCCGCGAAACAGTTTGGCTGGCAGCCCGCCAAGCGCCCGAGCGGCCGCGGAGTCGGCCTGGCTTGCGGGAAATACTCCGGCACCGTGGTCGCTACCATAGCCGAGGTCGCCGTCGATCGGGCGACGGGTCGCGTGCGGGTGGCGCGCGTCGTCTGCGCTATGGATGAAGGAGTCATAGTCAATCCCGAAGGAACCCGGCAGCAGATGGAAGGCTGCATAACCATGGGCCTAGGTTATGCCTTAACCGAGGAGATGCGTTTCAAAAACGGGCAGCTTCAGGATACAAACTTCGACTCCTATGAGCTGCCGCGCTTTTCCTGGTTGCCGAAAATTGAGACGGTGCTCATAGACAATCCCGGCTTGGCGGCGCAGAGCTGCGGCGAACCGCCCATTATCACCATGGGCGCGGTCATCGCCAATGCGATATTTGACGCCACTGGCGCCCGGCTCTATCAGTTGCCAATGACGCCCGCCCGCATACTGGAATCCCTGAAGCGGGTTTAGAATGCCGCTCGGCGCCTTCTGCTTTCGCCGCCGGAATAAGTGCAGACTTACTTTTTAGTAAGTTCGTTGTAGACAACCTCGGTAAAACTGGGGAACGAAAAGCCGCCAGGCGCTGCCGTAGCCGGAGCTGGATCGCCCACCGCCGCCCGTATTTCATCGAGGGACTTTCCTTGAGCCGCCAGCTCCCTGATCTTTTCGCGTTTGGCGGAGGCGGCGGCCAGAATCTTTTGAACCGCGGCTTTGTCGAGCACGTTGCCGTGTCCGCTAACCATGCGCTCGGCATCGAGCGCGGTCAGAGTTTTAACGGCGGAAATCCAGCCGGCCGAGCTGCCCTGTTTGGCTTGATGTATGAGCGGATCAGGACGGTTGTCCATGACCAGATCGCCGATGAAGGCGATCTTTTCCGAAGGCAGATAGACCACCATGTCGCCGCTGGTGTGTGCTGGTCCCCAGTAAAGCAGTTGGAGTCTTACGCCTTCAATGGTCAGCTCCTCCTTGTTTCCGTTGACCACCCGGGTGGGCAGGCGTTTGGATGGCGGAGCGCTGCGGCCGCCCTGGGCGATGGCCGTTTCCATTTCCTTCTTGCAATTGGTGTGAGCGATTACGGTTATTCCCTCGGGGAGGTAGGCCAAACCGTTCACGTGGTCCTGATCGCTATGGGTGAGGATCACGGTGGTCAGAGGTTTGGACGTGATCTTGGCGATTTCTGCAAGAAGTTGTTTCACGCCGGCTTCGGTCATCTTGGCATCGATCAAGATGACGCCCCGCTCGCCTATGATCAGGCCGGAGTGGCCGCCGTCGCCCTCCATCCAATAGACGTTCGAGCTGAGTTGGTGCGCCACGATGCCGGCCGGCGGCTGGCCTTGCGCCAGCACGGCGAAAGAACCTGCGAGAAGAAGCGCCGCAATTGTTACAAGGTTGTGATTCATTTTCCGCTCCTCAAACTTATAACTACTACTATAGAAACACGACAGACTGCGGCGACACTATGACTGCGCTCCCGCCGGAAAGCAACTCTAAATACCGCTTGCGCGAAGCTCCGCTGGTTTTGTTCTATTCGGTTACACCTGTCCGGGACAACCGCCGGCCGAGACACCTATGCCGGCCGGGCGTCCTTGCCGTCCCAAACAAAGGAACGCCCCTGCTGAATGGCTAGCAAGGCAATCAGACAGGGCAAAGTAGAGTAAAAGCCCGTCTCCATATCGCAGTTCGGTTTCTGCCGAGTCTTTATGCAATCCAAAAAGTTACGCGTGTGCAATATGGTGCCCTCGTCGGCCGGGCCGGAGCTGCGCTGAGCTCGAAACTCCTTGGCCTCGATGGGTGGGGCGGCCGGCTGGCCGGCGAAGCCGCCTGGGCTTCTTGCCGGTTGAGCCTCGCCTGCCCGGGCCGGACCGGCTTGCGCTCCTGCGGCCCCGGCTCGGGCCGGCATCATACCGCGCGAAGGCGACGGAGTTATGCGGTAGCCCGAGCGGTTTAGCAGCATCACTCCGCGCTGGCCGTAAAAGTAGTTGCCCGAGGCCGGCAACCCGTCGGCTGCGGCAGGCGGATTGATGTTGGTGAAGGACATGACAAACTTCTCGTATTGCCACGAACAGATGAAAGCATCCGGTACCTGTTCGTCATCCCGCGGGACGTTCACAAACTGCGCTGAGGCGCTGGTGAGTAGAGGGCCTTTGGTGTCGCAGCCGAGCGCCATGTGGGCAATGTCGGTAAGATGTACGCCCCAATCGGTGACCAGACCGCCGCCATATAAATAGAACGCGCGCCAACCCATGCGGCTCGGTGAATACGGGCGGCGTGGAGCCGGGCCTTGCCACATCTCCCAATTCAGGGTCGGCGGCGGATCCTGCGGTGGTTGCATAACCCGGGTATAGCCGCCAGGGTAAATCAATACGGCGTGAGTTATGTTTCCAAGTAAGCCGTCCTGGATCATCTTGACCGCTTCGCGAAAATGCGGCCAGCTTCGTTGCTGGCAGCCCACCTGCACCACCCGCTTGGTTTTGCGGGCGGCTTCAAGCATTTTCTGGGCGGCCGGCAAAGTGTTGGAAACAGGTTTTTCAACGTAGACATCTTTGCCTGCTTCGCATGCCTCCACCATCATCGGAGAATGCCAGTGGTCAGGCGTGGCAATCAAGACTGCATCTATGTCTTTGCGCTCAAGAATGCGCCGGTAATCCTCATAGGCATCCACCTTGCCGCCCATTTTTTGAACAGCGGCGGCCAGCCTTTCCTTGTTCACGTCACAGGCAGCGACGAACGCACAGTCAGAGTGCTGCGCGAAGGCGCCCCACACCTGTAGGCCGCGGTTGCCTGAGCCGATGAGCCCTAACTGTATCCTGTCGTTTGCTCCCAGAACCGTCCGGGATACAACGGCCGCGGCAGCCGAAGCCTGTACAAACCTGCGTCTTGTTTCCATGAGACCTCCTCTTGGATCGAATGAAATACCCGCGGTTTTCGCCTTTCATAAGACGATTGAGCTCGGCCTCGCCTTTGAAAGCGAAGCTTGCAGCGTCCTTCATAGCTTGCGATTGCCTGCTCCCATGATTGTATATGTGATCGCGCCGCTTGGAACCATTTTTCTTTGTCGGAGTTGAGAATCGCACCTCAGCCGGCGCTTTGCAGACTTTACAGGCCTCTTTGTGGCATCATCAGGGCCATGACTACCAGGATTCAGGTGATTTTCTACAGCATGTATGGTCACGTCTATCAGATGGCCGAGGCAGTAGCCGCCGGCTGTCGTGAAGTTGAAGACGTTGAAGTCGCCATCTACCAGGTTCCGGAATTAATGCCTGAAGAGGCGCTCGTTCGATCCGGCGCTAAAGCCGCTCGCGAGAAATTCGCTCATATTCCCATCGCCCGACCCGAACAACTTGCCGAAGCCGACGGCATTATTTTCGGCGTTCCCACACGCTTCGGCAACATGTGCGCGCAGATGCGGAATTTTCTGGACCAGACCGGATCGCTGTGGGCGAAGGGGGCGCTAGTTGGTAAGGTAGGCAGCGTTTTCACCTCCACCGCCACCCAGCACGGCGGGCAGGAAAGCACCCTGCTGAGCTTTCACATTACTTTGCTGCACCACGGCATGATCATTGTCGGAATTCCCTATAGTGAGGCGCGCCTGATGACCATTGACGAAATCAGCGGCGGAACGCCCTACGGGGCTTCAACCATTACGGGCGGAACGGGCTCACGCCAACCTTCAGAAAACGAGCTGGCCATTGCACGTTTTCAGGGGAAGCACGTTGCCACGATCGCGCGCAGGCTGGTGGAAGGCGCTAAAGCCGGAAGCTAGCGGGTGTTCTGATCACGGCAATCGCCTGACGCAGCTAGAGGACCGCCGCCGCAAAGCGCGATGCCGGTCGGCGTGGGTATATAATCAGCCAGTTATGTGCGGGCGTCAGGCGGGAGGCGGCCCGTAAGCACTATCTGATAGGACCTGCCGGTGATGAACGACGAGACTTCGGCTGCAATCGGTGAAAAGCAGGTAAAACAGGAGAAGATTGGCAACTATCGCTGGCGAATTTGCGCGCTGCTGTTTTTCGCTACAACCATAAACTACCTGGACCGAAACATACTGGGCATACTGGCGCCGACGCTTCAAAAAGAAATCGGCTGGACGCCTGTTGAGTACGGCTATATTACTACGGCCTTTCAGGGGGCTTACGCGCTGGGACTGGGAGCATTCGGCTGGTTTATCGACCGATATGGAACCAAGCTCGGCTATGCGGTTGCCATCATCGGCTGGAGCATTGCAGCCATGGCGCATGCGCTGGCGCGGAGCGTTTTCGGCTTCGGGCTGGCGCGCCTGTTTCTGGGGTTGAGCGAAGCCGGAAACTTCCCGGCGGCCATAAAAGCCACAGCCGAATGGTTCCCGAAAAAAGAACGTGCTCTGGCGACCGGCATTTTTAACTCGGGCGCCAACGTAGGAGCGATCATCGCCCCGGCCGTAGTCCCTTGGCTCACCGTAACCTGGGGCTGGCAGGCCTCGTTTGTCGTCACCGGAGCTATCGGGTTTTTATGGTTGATATTCTGGATTGCTTTATACAGCGCGCCGCAGGCGGCCGGAACACTCAGTAAGCCTGAACTCGCCTATATTCTCAGTGATCCCGAAGAACCGGCCGGAGAAAAAATTCCCTGGCTAAGGCTGCTCCGAATCCGGCAAACCTGGGCCTTTGTGGCCGGTAAGTTCATGACCGATCCCATCTGGTGGTTCTATCTGTACTGGCTCGGTTTATATCTTAGTAGTAACTTCAATGTAACTCTTACGGGACTGGCATTACCGCTGATCGTGGTCTACACGATGACCTGCGCCGGGAGTATAGGCGGAGGTTGGATTTCGGGCGCTTTGATTCGGCGCGGGCTGCCGGTCGTCCGTAGCCGCCGGATTACAATGCTTATCTGCGCGCTGGCGGTTGTGCCGATCGTGCTGGCGGGGCGGATCGGAGGGATGTGGATGGCCGTGGCCGTAATCGGACTGGCGGCAGCCGCGCATCAGGGATGGTCGGCGAACCTATATACAACCGTCTCGGATGCTTTCCCCAAGCGGGCGGTCGGTTCAGTGGTTGGGCTGGGCAGCCTGGCCGGCTCGCTAGGCGGAATGATTTTTATGACCTCGGCGGGTTTTATCGTCCAGCGAACCGGTAGCTACTTGCCGTTGTTTCTGATCTGTGGTACGGCATATCTGGTTGCGCTGGCCGCAATGACTCTGCTCACAAGCGGCGCCAGAGCGGTGAAATTGTAGCTGGTCCGCGGGCTAGTAACCGTGTTTTTGGGAAGAACTCATGGGAAGACCCACATTTGAAGATTTAAAAGGTAAAGTTTGCGTCATCACGGGAGGCGGGGGCGTCATCGGACGAGCGCTGGCCGGGGGGCTGGCGTCGGTCGGCGTTAAGATCGCGGTGCTCGATCTCATTGAGAGTGCCGCCCTGGATGCCGCACAGAATATAAGCCGCGAGCACGGTGTCGAGGCGCTCGGCGTAGGCGCAAGCGTGCTCGACAGGGAGTCATTGGTAGAGGCCAAAGCCAGGATCAGCCAGGCGCTCGGGCCGATCAACCTTCTGGTGAATTGCGCTGGAGGCAATTCTCCTAGGGCGACTACGCAAGCCGAATTCATCGATCAGCTCACGGCTGCCAACATGGAAGCGACCTTTTTTGGTTTGGGACTGGATGGGTTCCGCGAGGTTTTTGATCTGAACTTCCTAGGAACCGTTCTGCCCTGCCTGGTGTTTGCCAAGGACATGGTAGAAGCACAAGCGGGCGCCATTCTGAATATTTCGTCGGTGAATTCCGTACGCCCGCTTACCAGGATTCCGGCCTACTCTGCCGCCAAGTCTTCCATAAACAACTTTACGATGTGGCTTGCCGTGCACTTGGCAAAGGTGAATGTGCGCGTCAACGCCATTGCTCCAGGATTCTTTTTGACACAACAGAATCGGTTTCTGCTTATCGATGAAAAAACCGGAGAACTCACGCCGCGCGGCCGGAAGATCCTGGCGCAAACGCCCGCAGGCCGCTTCGGCTTGCCTGAAGAGCTTGTGGGAGCAGCCCTTTTCCTGTTGTCCGACTTGTCGCGCTTCGTTACCGGGGTGGTATTGCCGGTAGACGGAGGATTCTGCGCCTACTCAGGAGTCTAGTCAGCCTGCCGGCCGCAAGTGATTGAACTGGGCTTCCAGGAATAACGCTAATCTGGGGGCAGGGAAAAAGATGTCTGAATTTATTCACAAAGATTTTCTTCTGAGCAACAAAACCGCCGTCGAGTTGTACCACCGCTTTGCCGAACTAAAACCGATAATTGACTATCACTGTCACATCCCGGTTCAGGATATAGCCGAAGACCGGCACTTTGCTAACCTAACCGAGATCTGGCTGGCCGGGGATCATTACAAGTGGCGCGCCATGCGCGCCGCCGGCGTTCCGGAATTCAAGATAACCGGGGGAGCGTCCGACTGGGAGAAATTTCTCGCCTGGGCTGAGACCGTTCCCAGGACCATAAGAAATCCTCTCTATCACTGGACACACATGGAATTAAAGCGCCCCTTCGGGATCTCGGGCGTGCTGTTAAGCGGCGCAACGGCCCGCTACATTTGGGAGCATTGCAACGAAAAACTGGCCACCCCGGATTTCTCGGCCCGGGGAATCATCCGGCAGATGAAGGTTGAGCTCGTCTGTACCACCGATGATCCCGCCGACACGCTTGAGCATCACCGGCGGCTGAGCCAGGACGCTTCATTCCAGGTGCGGGTACTTCCTGCATTTCGCGCGGATAAGGCAATGAATATCGAGGGTGGCTCTGCATTCACTGTCTACCTGGAGCGGCTCGGCGAGGCGGCCGGCATCAGCATAAACTCCTTTGCGCGGTTGCTGGATGCGCTCCGCGCCCGGCATGATTTTTTCCACGCCCACGGCTGCCGGCTTTCGGATCACGGACTCGAAACGGTCTACGCCGACGACTATACGGAGAAAGAGGTCGAGTCGATCTTTGAGCGCGCGCTCTCGGGCAAGCCTGTCGATGCTGCTTCTGCGGCAAAGTACAAATCCGCTTTGCTGTTTGAGTTGTGCCGGATGGATCATGCAAAAGGGTGGGTGCAGCAGTTTCACCTTGGGGCGCTCAGAAACGTAAATCCAAGGGCGTTTCGAGAATTGGGACCGGATACCGGCTTCGACGCTATGGGCGAGTTCGCCGTGGTGCAGCCTCTGGCGCGCCTGCTGGGCAAGCTTGAGGATTGCGGGGCGCTGGCAAAGACGATCGTCTATAACATAAATCCGGCTGACACCGAACCGCTGGTGACGCTGATCGGCTGTTTCCAGGATGGAGTGACCGCCGGCAAGATGCAGTACGGCGCCGCCTGGTGGTTCCTGGATCAAAAAGAGGGCATCGAACGCCAACTGAACGCCCTGTCCAATATGGGCTTGCTCAGCCAGTTTGTGGGGATGCTTACCGACTCTCGCAGCCTGCTTTCATACTCGCGGCATGAGTACTTCCGCCGCGTTCTGTGCAACCTTCTGGGAGCCGAGATGGAGGCAGGGCTGATCCCCAACGACCTTGAGTTAATTGGCGGCATGGTTGAGGACATATGCTACCGTAATGCGCGCCGCTATTTCGGTTTTTACGATGGTCCGGTGTCGTGCTCGGGGGCGTGAGAACGCCCGTTGAAAGTCGACCAGAAAAACTTTATGCGCAGGATTTGTTGGGGCGTAGGTCTGCTTGAAGGATTAGAGATTTTTCGAGGACGGTCGCAGTGAGGCCGGAGACGGCTCTGACGACCTCCTCCTACCATCCCAGACTCATTGCGGCAGCGCCTAAGCCCAAGCCGGCAGTGAAAGTGATTACCTTGATCAGCAGAAACTCGCGGGTGGAGTGGGCCAGCATGGGCAGCATGCCGTGTCCGTCCTGAACGATCGAACTGGCCAGCAGGACGCTGAACGGGACCACGCCCCGGGCGAACAGCGTGACAAAGATAAGGTGCGGACCGGACTCCGGGATCAACCCGACCAAACACGCAAGCAGCAGCACCAGCCACTTCCCGCTGCGGATCGCCGGCTCTAAATGCAGGACGTTGGTCAGCAGATGCATGACGATCAGCGCGCCGAACGTCCACAAGAAAATACGAGGGGCGTGTTTCACAGCGACGTGCCGCCACAGGTGCTCCTCTAGAAAGTGATCCGGAACGGTGGCCACGATGAAAAGCGTCAGGGCCGAGACGAACACCAGGCTGAGGCGAACCCAGTTCCACTCCGCCGGTCCCAACTGGCCTGCCAAAATTCCCGCCAGGAAAAGCCCCAGCACGACGGCGAGCGTCCCTCGCGCGGCAGTGCATTCCCTCCACTGCCCAAGGATCCGGCCGTGCGGAAAGCACTCGCAACGCTCTTGCTGATGCAGCTCCAGGCAGACCGCCGAGACTCGTGTTCTCCGTCTGCCCCCGGCCAGGTCAACCAGAGCGCCCACCGCAAAGCCGAAAACGAACAGGACGCCCATCAACATCAGCGCCTGTTTCGGTATCAGGGCCAGCATGACGAAAGCCTCGTCGCCGCTGGCCGCGATCATGGCGCTCACCACGGCGCCGAGAGTGAGCACTCCGTGGGAATATAGCGCGACGGCGGTGAAAGCGCCCAGGCAGCCCGGTATCACGCCAAGCAGCCCCCCTAACAGATATTGCCCCCAAGTATACTCCGCCAGCTTCTCCTGCCACTTTCCCGCGGTGAGCACATTCAGGTACTCAATCAGCAGCATCATCACCAGGACGAAGCCGGTGATCATGAGGGCGGTGGTGAACAGCGCTGTGAGCGATTCTAAAGACATAGCGATCAGGTTCTGGATTCACATGGCTTGTTGTCGCACACGCTGTAACGGCCGCAGCAGGGCTGGTCGAGCCCGCAGGCTGGCCTTGCCCCCGCGTAGTCCGTGGTATGGAAGCCGGAGCCCTTGAAGATCACACCGGCTCCCCCGCTGATCAGCCTCTGGACGGAGCCGCCGCACTTTGGGCAGATCTTGACCGGTTCCGCGGACATGCTCTGGAATCGATCAAAGCGATGTTTGCACTGTTGGCATTCATATTCATACGTAGGCATAGCCACCTCCATTCGGCGGGCCGTGCATGGGCGTTTCCAGAGAGGCTTCAACCTTGGTCCAGACGGCGCGGATGTCGGAAGCGCAGCCGTCCCGCTGATACTCGATGACCGACTTCCCGCGAATCTGAGCTTCGGTCACAGCGCGGTCATAGCGCACTCGGCCTGCCAGGCTGAGGCCTTTTTCTCGTGCCCACGTCTCGATCCGCTCGCACAGCTCGGGGTTCAGGTCCCACTTGTTGACCAAGACCAGCGTTGGGATGCCGAAATGGCGCGTCAGCTTAGCTACCCGTTCCAGGTCGTGAAGACCGCTTAGCGTTGGTTCGGTGACTGCCAGAACCAGCGTTGCGCCGGTGATCGAGGCGATCACGGGACACCCAATGCCTGGCGAGCCGTCGATCAGCACAAGCTCCAGATGCTGCTCCTCGGCAATTTGTTTGGCGTTCGCTCGCACCGTGCTCACTAGCTTTCCCGAGTTTTCTTCGGCGATCCCCAGCCGGGCATGAACCATCGGCCCGCAGCGAGTTTCCGAGACGTACCATTCGCCATTTACCACGGGCCCAAACTCAATGGCGCCCTCGGCGCAGAACCAGGCGCATACGCCGCAGCCCTCACAGGACACTGAATCGACGCGAAACGTCTTTTCCACGATGCCGTTGCCTGGGCCGTCGAAGGAGATCGCGTCGAAGCGGCAGAGCTCTTCGCACTTGCCGCACGCGGTGCAGTGGCCGGGCCGAATTCTGGCGCGTTTTCCTCCCGCGAACGGCTCGCGGCGAACCACCTGCGGCGCCAGGACTAGGGCAAGGTCGGCGGCGTCTACGTCGCAGTCGGCGAGCACCACATTCCGCGAGAGCGCCGCGAAGGACGCCACCAGCGACGTCTTGCCCGTGCCTCCTTTGCCGCTCACGACGGCCAGCTCCTTCACCGGAGGCGCGTCCGCGCGGCGAATCGTCACGATCTCGTTCATCGGCGCATCTCCCGGCCCGTCATCCGGGACATCGCCATGTGCTCGTCCTGAATCCTGGCCAGCAAGTCTTGCATGGCGGCGCGGAACTCCGGCACCGCTTCACACGCCAGAATGCCCCGCGAGTACGCCTCGGCGACACGACGGTCGTCCGGAATCTCGGCCAGGATCTCGACACCCTGGCGGCGGCAGTACTTGTGGGTCTCGTTGTCGCCAAAACGAGCACGGTTGATGACCACCCCCAAGGGCAGCTTGAGGGTGCGCACCATCTCCACCGCGAGCTTCAAGTCGTGCAGTCCGAAAGGAGTGGGCTCCGTCACCAGGAGCACGAAGTCAACCCCACGCACGCTCTCAATCACCGGACAAGAGGTCCCTGGCGGAGAGTCGATGATCACCAGGTCCGCCTCGGGCGCAGCCGCTTTGACTTGCCGGATGAGCGGCGTACTCATAGCTTCCCCTATGTTCAACACGCCCTGGACGAACTGGACCCTTCCCGCTTGCCCGATTTCGAGCTTGCCGCTCTTGTGCAGGACTTCTGTAATGGCGCCCGGACGGCAGACCAGCACGCACCCACCGCAAGCATGACAGAGTTCCGGATATACCAGCACCTTCTCGCCGACACAGACGATGGCGCTGTACTGGCAGATCTCTCCGCAGAGGCCGCAGTGCGTGCACTTGCTCTCGTCCACCTGAGGATGCAGCCTTCCGATGGGGCGGCTGGAGCTGATCTGCGGCTTCAGGAACAGGTGCCCGTTCGGCTCCTCGACGTCGCAGTCCACATAGGCGACGCGACACCCCTCCTGCGCCGCGATCCAGGCCAGGTTGGTGGCGACCGTGGTCTTGCCGGTTCCGCCTTTGCCGCTGGCGATGGCAAGTCTCATGAGATGGAAATTCCTTTCGCCCTCCGCTTTCAATGGAAGGCGGACCGGTTTGTTCCGGCCCGCCCTCATGGTCTAACGCTACTCGGTCTTGGCCTTGATTTCTAGTTCTTCAATGCGCTTGCGAATACTATCCAGGGTGCCTTCAAGCCGCTCGGCCAGGCCTTTCAACGCGGCAGTTTCCTGCTCCCGTGTGGGGCCGGCATAACCCGGCCAGCACCAGGGCCAGAAGCCCGCGCGCTGCCAGCCGGTAAGGCCGGTGGCGTAGAACCAGTTTCGCCAACCCCGGCCGCCGCCTCGGCCGAAGAAGCCGAAGCCGCCGCCCCGGTTCATGAATCCAGCCACGGGATAGCCGGAGCAATACCCGGCCCCGCGTCCCGTTCTGGGGCCCAGCCCGGCCGGACCTGTTCTGTCTCCAAATGGCATGGTGTCCTCCTCTCTAAGCTCTCGTCATGGGAGTGCCGCATTTCGGGCACTTCACCTGGTTGCACGGTTGGCCCGCGGCATGCGGCGCTCTTTCGCCGCAACTCGGGCACACGCACTCGCCCCCCGGCCCGCCGGCCAGGGGACCACCCATCCTTCCGCCGCGGCCGCCAGCGAAACCACCGCCAGCTCCGCGACCACCACCTCCGCCACCGCGTCCGCGGCCGAAACCCATTCCAGAACCTCTTGGCATCGTCTTTCTCCCTTGGCCCATCCAACGGCGCCGGCCGCCGCAGCCGGGCATGCAAAACGCCTGGCGGGCCAGTCCGCCGTCCAGAAAGGCCGCCAGGACCTCCTCGACCGGCCCGCACACAAACCCGAAAACTCGAACGCCGGAGGAAACCAACGCGGCTTCCAGCGGCGCCGAAATCGCGCCGCAGATCAGAACCTCGGCCCCGAGCTTCAGGAACTCGCCCGCCCGGGCCAGTACGCCGGTCCGGGTCAGGGGCCGCTCCTCGCGCTGGCGTTCCCGCCCCTTGTCGACGTCGATGAGCAGAACACTGCCCGCCGCATCGAATACGGGCGAGACGCGGCCCTGCCAGTTCGTGATCGCGACCCTCATCCAACCATAACGGGTGCACGTCATGTGCCAGGGCCGCCAAACGACAGTGCGTGTGGGAATTTCGGGAAGGGGTTGCTCCGGATTCTTGCAAAACGCCAGAACCCGCTGTCAGATGATCTTGCAAGATGCAGCAGTGTAAGATACACTTAGGATGAACATGCTCCCCTCCGTCGTTCCTATCCTGGACTCCATCAACGAGGGCGTGTTCACCGTGGATCCGGCTTGGCGGATCACAACGTTCAACCGCGCCGCCGAGAGGATCACGGGCGTGCGCAAGCTCCAGGCCGTCGGCCGGCCGTGCAGCGAGGTCTTCCGCGCCAGTATCTGTGAGAACGCCTGCGCCTTGAAACAGACGCTGGAGACCGGCAAGCCCATTGTCCGGGCCTTCGCGCACATTATCAACGCGGCAGGCGAGAAGATCCCGATTCGCATCTCCACGGCCTTGCTGAAGGACGAAAGCGGCGCGGTCATCGGCGGGGTGGAGACCTTCCAGGACCTGAGCCGCGTCGAGCAGCTCCGCAAAGAGCTTGAGTCACGGTATACCTTTGAGGACATTGTCGGCCGCAGCCCGGCTATGAGGCGCCTGTTCGAGATCCTTCCCGACATTGCTGAAAGCAGCAGCACGGTTTTGATCGAAGGTGCCAGCGGCACCGGCAAGGAGCTGTTTGCTAGGGCTATTCACAACCTGTCGCCGCGAAAAAAGGGGCCTTTCGTAGCGGTGAACTGTGCAGCGTTGCCGGACACCTTACTGGAGTCGGAGCTTTTTGGTTATAAGGCGGGAGCGTTCACCGATGCCCGTCGGGACAAGCCCGGGCGGTTTGCCCTAGCCCACCGGGGCACGATTTTTCTGGACGAGATCGGCGACATTTCGCCGGCTATGCAAGCGCGTCTGTTGCGGGTGCTCCAGGAACGCTCGATTGAGCCGCTGGGAGCGATTGAACCGTCGAAGGTGGATGTTCGCGTTGTGGCCGCGACGAACAAGAACCTGGCCGAGCTGGTGCGTCAGGGCAAGTTTCGGGAGGATCTGTTTTACCGGATTCGAGTGATTCATTTGCAGCTTCCTCCTCTGCGTGAACGGCGTGAAGACATTCCATTGCTGGTGGATCGTTTCATCGCCAAGTTTAACCGGCTCCAGGGTAAAGACATCAGCGGGGTTTCGCCGGAAGTCATGGCGCGCCTGATGGAGTACGACTATCCGGGTAATGTGCGAGAACTGGAGAACATCATCGAGCAGGCTTTTGTGCTGTGCCGAGGCGAATGGATTGAATTGCACCACTTGCCGCCCGAGCTACGGCCGGCGGCGCCACGGCCCGATTATGCTGGCGGGCCGATGAGTTTGCGTTCAATGGAGAGGTGCCTCATAGAGGCAGCCTTGCAGCGTCACCGCGGGAACCGAACTCGGGCGGCGCGCGAGCTGGGGATCGATCCCAGCACGCTGTACCGCAAGCTCAAGTCCCTCGAGATCGAGCCGCCGGCCTCCGATGGCAGGCGCCGGAGGCGGTAGCGCCGCGACGCCCTGTTTGGCACTTCGCTTGCAGCCTCTCCAGGGAGGAAATTGCATATGAAACTCGCGGTGAGCTCCCAAAGCGGCAGTCTGCAATCCCCGCTCGATCCGCGCTTCGGCCGGGCTAAATATTTCATCCTCTTGGACACCGAGACCGGCGCGTTGTCCGTCGTGGATAACAGCGTCAGCCTGAACGCCGCGCAAGGAGCGGGTATCCAGGCCGCCAGGAGGGTGGTGGAGCTCGGAGCGGATGCCCTGATCACGGGCCACGTTGGACCGAAAGCTTTTTCCACTTTGCAGGCTGGCGGGGTTCGGATTTATACCGGCGCCTCCGGCACAGTTGCTGAAGCCATAGAGCAGTTCAAAGCGGGCAAGCTCGAGGCGGCATCATCCCCTGATGTGGAGGGGCATTGGTAGCGGCCGGACGGGACTTTGGATGAGATCCAGGCTGCCGTAGAGATTACAGAAGGAAGGACAGAACAATGAGGATCGCCATTCCGCTTGCCAACGGCAAGCTTTCGATGCATTTCGGACACTGCGAGCGTTTCGCGCTCGTCGACGTGGATCCGGCGGAAAAGAAGATACTCAAGCGGGAGGATATCGATGCCCCTCCGCATGAGCCCGGCTTGTTGCCCAGGTGGCTGGCGGAGCGCGGAGCCAGTGTGGTCATGACCGGCGGCATGGGACCGCGCGCCCAGGCGCTCTTTGCTGAGCGCGGCATCCAAGTAATCGTGGGTGCCCCGGCGGATTCGCCGGAACGCGTCGTCGAGGATTACTTGGCCGGGAAGCTTCAATTCGGCCGGAATGTCTGCGATCACTGAACCCCGCGCCCGCCGGCATCCAATATGCCCGCTGATGCCGGATTTCAGCAATCCTCTGCGTCCCGGATCGAAGGCCCGCAATTTCGAGTGCTCTTTGAGTCCATCTTTAGTGGTGCGGAGCTCCAACTCCGTGTGCCATCGATATGATTTTCTAAGGGGCGCAGCAGCCTGTTTCTATCACATTCTATGGATCGGTTTCGGGCGCATGGGCACTGTTGACATTTCGCGTCTGTGGGAGAATAGCAGGTGCAGTGAGGGCAGCCAAAACGATCCCAAAAACAACAGAGCTCGAAGAGCTGGCCCGTCTGGCTTTGGATGGGAACAGGGAGGCGCTCGAAAGTCTTATCGGAGCGCTTCAAGCGGATGTCTTCGGAATCGCTTTGCGCATGCTGGGCAATCAGGAGGACGCCGAGGATGCTACCCAGGAAATCCTGATCCGAATCGTAACCCGCCTGTCTCAGTTTGACTTCCGCAGCAAGCTGAAGACCTGGGCTTACCGGATTGCGGTGAACTATGTCCTGGATCTTCAAAGAAGTCCAGCGCAAAGGCAGAAGAGAAGTTTCCACGAACTAGCAGAGGCGATTGTTGCCGGCATCAGCCAAGAATCGCCCTCCGAAACGGAGCGTTCCCTGCTGGTTGAGGAAGTCAAAGTTGCCTGTACGCTGGGGATGCTCCAGTGTTTGGACCGGCCGCTTCGCGCGGCTTACATCCTTGGTGAGATCATGGAACTGGGCGGTCCGCAAGCGGCGGAAATTTTGGAAATCTCTCCGTCGTTATTCAGAAAGCGTCTCGAGAAAGCTCGTTCAGAGATGATGATGTTCCTGCGCGGTTATTGCGGGCTCGTCTCCGACGCGGCGCCCTGCAAATGCAATCGGCAGGTTCCCGTGGCGCTGCGCGCCGGCCTAGTGCATCAAAATGGCTGCCGGTTTTCAGTTACGGAGACTTCTTTTGAGGAAATTCGCGCCAAGGTGCGCCGGGTGGAAGAGGCGCGCTGGGCGTTCCAGGTGCATCACACTAGCCGTATGCCAGGCTCGTCTGTAGATTTTGCGCGTCGTATGCTTGCTGTGCTTGATGTTCACTTCGACCAGAGTAACCGTTCCTGACGCTTTTCCTGCATTTCACCATGCGCCGAAAAATGAATGGTTTTCACACTGCGCGTCTTCCCACCGTCCAAAAGTATGAAAGGAGCAGTTCCAAAGGCGATGAACAGGCGGCAGATTATAAAGTCTGCGCTGTTGGCTGGGACGGGAAGTCTAGCGGCAGGCAGAATTCTGGGCCAAGCTGAGCCCGGCATGGAGATATGGGTGAATCCGGCCACCGGCGACGACCGAGCGGCGGGAAGTAAGTCCAATCCTTTGCGCACTCTAGCTGAAGCGGCACGGCGGCTGAACCGAAGCGAAGGTTCCGGTCCGGTGACGATCTTTCTGACAGAGGGCATTTATGCCATTGGCGAGACCACACTGATCAGGCCCGAGCGGCGCACCTTCACCAAGGAAGCCCGGCTGACCATACGCGCCGAGGTTCTGCCGGACGATCCGGACTGGCACACCGGCCGGATGCCTACGCTAATTCACACGATGCCAGTGCCGCCCACTTGGAACGGCCGGCCTGACCCGCTGGGCGGCGCCGCCGACGGCATGTTGGTTGAAGCTAGCCACGTCACAATACAGGGGTTGAAGTTTCTCGGGCTCCCGGTGGTAGAAACCCCGAAGCCGGGCCTTATCCGGCGGCTTTATGGCATCAGCCGACTACGTCGGGACCTGGAGGATTTGGAGATAGCGCAGTGCATGTTTTTGGGTGACGATGTGACCAATCCCCTACATGTTGCAGTCATTGCGCACGGCAACGGCGTGAACGTGCACCACTGCATATTTCGGGGATCGAAAATTTCGGTAGTTTACTGGACGGCTGGCAGCCGCGGACACGCCATGACAAATTGTTTCTGCGACGGCGTCTACGGCAGCGCTGTCTGGACGGAGAGCATCCAGAGCGATTTCGACTACAGGAACAACGTCGTTTCCAATTGCAACTACGTCTGGACTCAGAGCCGTGTTCCAACCGGAGGCGACGCGCAAGGGCGAAGCGGGCAACCGGGGTTCATTCGCTATAGAGTTGTGGATTGCTATTTTGCAAGCAACCGAAGGTTGGTCGGTTCAGGAACTGGAGCGCGTCAGCAATATGCCGACCTTGACCCGTCTTATCTAGAGTTAACGAAAACACGGGTCGTGGACCAGCCGGTGTCAACCGAGCATGATCAGACCAGGCGAAACTATTTGCATCCGGTCGCCGGCTCAGATGCAGCTCAGATCGGTGCCGGACTGTTCATTAAGGGGTGAAGCTTTTTAACTTAGATTAGAGGAAAAAGAAAGGAACCAGATCACATGAAAAACGCGTTGATGATTTCCTTGCTGTTGTTCAGCCTCTGCGCCGCGGCATACGCGCAGAATCCGATGGCCGAGGGGCAGAAATTCCTGTACGACATGGTTAAGGGCTACATTCTTCGATCAGCGGAGAAGATGCCTGAGGAGAATTATTCCTTTAAGCCGACTCCCGAGGTGCGCAGCTTCGGGCAGTTACTTGGCCACATTGCCGACGCTCAATACCTGTTCTGTGCACCCGTGTTAGGGAAGCCTAATCCTGCACCCGGGGTGGAGAAATCGAAGACTTCCAAAGCTGAGCTGGTGCAGGCATTGAAGGACGCATTCGCTTTCTGCGACCCAGCCTATGCCGGATTGACCGATGCTCAGCTTGCCGAGCGGGTGAAATTTTTCGGCCGTGAGCAGGCCAAGGCGACTGTGCTCTCGTTCAACACGTCGCACAACAACGAACACTACGGCAATATAGTGACCTATCTGCGCCTTAAGGGTATCGTGCCGCCCTCAAGCGAGAAACAGTGATTCTTAATGCCGATTCTTATTGCCATTCGGCCTACCGCGAATTGAGCGGGATCTTGTAGCAGCGACGCCGCCACAGCGCAAGCGCGCCGAGAGCAACCAAGGTGATGGTTCCCGTCTCCGGCGCCTCTGCCAGGTCGGCACCTTCAGAGAACTGAACATCCGCCAATCCCTCTGGGCGAGGCGATGGTCGGCCCGGGCATCTTTGGAAAATACGCCGACCCACTGCGCAGCGATGTACGCCCTCAACGATTGCCAGGACCAGATCTCAATCCGGAGTTCCCGTCCTGCTTCTGGCTTACGCAATTATACACCCCTTCCTCCCCCGCACCAACCCTTCCGTGACTTGTTTTTTCCTCCAGGTGCACGGTAAACCACCCCGATTGGGGATGTTTGGTTCTGTTTGTATGGGGGAAGCAACTAAGACTGCACAAAGCCTGCATGTTAACAGCATTCCGCTACCGCTGTCGGTTCTTGTCACGGGCTTGTGGGAGCATGTTCAGAGTAATAAATTGTTTTTCTATGGTTTGGAGACTGTCAGCTTTCTTCCTGGCCCTGCTGTGCGTAGTGCCACTGTTCGGAGCCGGCCTCATGCTTCAGGTGACCGAGAGCGGTTACTTGGACACGCAGGGGTTCAGTGTAATTCTCTATCACAGCACGTTTAACCGCACGTTCTTCGACCAGAAGAACACAGCGATGGAAATGATCCTCCACGGGCGGCGCATCGCCACCAATGGCGATGTGCGGCTGCTGCCCACGCCGGAGCAATGGGACACAATTCCCCAGCTCAAGTCACGGAATGCGGACAGGCAGAATCGCCGCCTCACCGCGGATGTCGGCTACCCGGAATATGACTTCTTCTACCGGCTGGAAGTTACTGCCGAGCCTGACGGCGTGCGGGTGGCGGTGATTCTGGATAAACCGCTGCCGGAAAGGCTCGCCGGACGGGCGGGCTTCAATCTGGAGTTTCTCCCGGCGATCTATGCCGGCAAGGCGTACATGGTCGACGGAAGCGTCACCAGGATTTTTCCAATCAGCCCGCGCGACCCCACTGTGAGTGTTCCGCCGCTCCCGGGCGAACCGCCGAAACTGCCGTATCAGGAGGAATGGGACCGGGAGAAGGGTTACCGGCAACCGTTGCCTTTCGCCACGGGCAACAGCATCACACTGGGCGTGGATGAGCCGCAGTTTCGCGTCAAGGTGGTCTCTGATACGGGTCCATTGTCCCTCTATGACGGACGAGTAATGGCGCAGAACGGCTGGTTCGTGCTGCGCACGCTGATCCCCTCGGGGAAGACGGGTGAAGTGGTGGTCTGGCACATCCGGCCCGATGTGATCCCCAATTGGGTGCGGCCTCCGATGGTTGCTTACAGCCAGGTCGGCTATCATCCCGATACTTCGAAGGTGGCCGTAATCGAGCTCGATCCCAACTATAAGGCGCCCAAAACAGCCAGGGTGCTGCGCCTGGAGGAGAACGGTGAGTATAAGCCGGTGTATGAGGGGCAGGTTTCGGAGCCGCAGCCGTGGTTGCGCTACACCTACGCGAAGTTCGACTTTTCCAGCGTCAAGGAGCCGGGTCTGTACGCGATCGAGTACGCCGGCGAGCGAACCGGCCTGTTCCGCATCGCCCGCGACGTCTACAGCAACACCTGGCAACTCACTCTCTCCGGCTATCTGGCTACCGCGATGGACCACGTCTCGGTGCGCGAGGGCTACCGGCTCTGGCACGGCGTTTCCCATCTCGACGACGCGCGCCAGGCGCCGCCCAACGAGAGGCACTTCGACGGCTGGTCCATGGGGCCGGAGCTCGACTCGCCCTACAAGGCCGGCGAACACATCCCCGGCTTGAATGTCGGCGGCTGGTATGATGCCGGTGACTTCGACATCCAGACCCGCAGCCAGTTTTCGGTGATTCAAGATTTGGCGCTGGCCCGGCGTGAGTTCAAACTGGACTACGACCAGCTCACGGTGGACTGGGATGCGCGCTCCGTCGAGATGCACCGCCCGGACGGCGTCCCCGACGTGCTTCAGCAGGTCAAGCACGGCGTTTTGCAGGTGCTGGCGCAGATCAAGGCCGTGGGCCACACATTCCCGGTCATCAACGAGCCCACGCTGCGGCAGTACACCCACCTCGGCGACGGCGCTTCGAAGACGGACAACCGCATCTATTCCGAGAAGCTCGGGCCGAACGAAGTCAAAGGAGATTATTCAGGCCGTCCCGACGACCGCTGGGCCTTCACCACCAAATCCGCCGCCATGCAGTACGGGTCGGTAGCTACGCTGGCCGCGGCGTCTACGGTTCTCAAAGGATACGATGACGCGCTGGCCAAAGAATGCCTGGATACGGCGATCCGCATCTGGAACGAAGAACACGCCAACCCGACTCCCAGCCGCGGTGGTCCTCCCGGAGCTGGCGCGGGCGCGGCCTCCGGCGACGAGTGGAATGCCGCAATCCAGCTGGTTATCGCCACCAACGGCGGCGAGCCCTACAAGGCGCGGGTAAGGGAGATGTTTCCTTCCATGGTGCAGCGCATTGGTTTCGGCGGGTGGGCTGCGGTGCATGTGATGCCTTACATGGATGCGGATTTCCGCAAGCAGCTGGAGTCTGCCGTAAGGACGTACATCGCGCAGCTTGACAAGGAATTGTCGGCAACTCCATTTGGGGTGCCGCCCACGCGCGGCAACTGGGGTGGCTCCTCCGGCGTCATGGATCTCGGCATCAGAATGTACTTCCTGCACAAGGCGTTTCCGGAGATCGTGAGCAAGGACTACACTCTGCGGGCGGCCAACTACATTCTTGGCACGCATCCGGTGTCAAGCCATTCTTATGTTTCCGGCGTCGGGACGCGTTCCCACCTCATTGCCTATGGCAACAACCGCGCCGACCGATCCTACATCCCGGGCGGCGTGATCCCGGGCTATGTGGTCATCCCGCCGGACTTCCCCGAGTGCATGGATGACTTCGGGTTCCTGTGGTTCACGCACGAGTATGTGATCACAGCCGCTAGCCACTGGATCGTGGCGGCAAATGCGGCTGACGCTTTGGTGCGATAGCGGGGGCAGGAAGCAGAATCCCGCGACGAGCGCTACGGCGGGGCCCGGTGGCCTATATGGCCGAGCCCGGTTCCGCCGAGCGGTCGGGTTATGCTGAACTAATTCAGCAGGGTAGGGAACCTGTGCTTGTGCGGCGGAGTCCTCCACAATACGGATCTGGAAGCGGATCTGATGGTCGGCTTGGTGAAGTCGGCTTTCCTGCCACGGAGGGTGGTTTACATATATCAAACGGCGGGCCGGTTTTCGACGGTGTATGGCCTCAGGCAAGTTGAGTATCCCTTTGGAGCCCCCCGCAGCGCAGCCGTTCGGCCCGGATAGCCCGGCGGACCAGAGCGCGAAGCGGTTAAAAGTACGCGATACGAGTCGGTAATGGTGTCGCGCGTGGTTCGGTCTCGGAAATCCATGGGTGCCGGTCCTTCCGGCCCACAACGGCTTCCGCTTCGCGGCCTGGCGCGTCGTCTGGCTCTGTCAATAGATACTCAGGCGAGTTCGAAAGTGTCCGACCCGGGCGCTCTCAACCGTGTGTGTCTGAGCGAGGGACAGAGTACGCCTGGAAGAATCGGACGAGGTCATCTTTCGTCATCGAGGAAGACGCGACGGCGAGCACCGTGTCCACCAGCGCATCTTCGGTGAAAGTCGGTTCCCAATCGTTGATTAACAAGAAGGTGATGGCGGCATTCGCCGCCACGCGCTTGTTGCCGTCGACTAATGGGTGGTTGCGGCAGATATGGAACAGGTAGGCAGCGGCTATGGCGGGGATGGAGGCGTGCAAGAACTCGCTCGAAAAGCTGGCCTGCGGTTGGGCGATCGCGGATTCGAGAAGCGAAAGATCCCGGACGCCGGAGGCGCCGCCGTAGCGTTCGATCTGCTGGCGGTGGATCTCCAGCACCTCCTCAAGCGACAGAAACAGAGGTTCCACGACGGCTTCCGTGGAACGCTATTTCGCCAGCCGCTTGAAGGTCTTGCCGTAACGCCTGTGGGCCCATTCCTGAGCAGCGTCGAACTTCGCCCGGCGTTCAGCGGTTGCCGCGGGAGCTACGATCAAGCGCTGTCCGTCGGTGCTGATGTCGAGAGGAGTTTCGGCGTCGATCTTGAGCAGATCGAGAATGGGCCGGTCGATGACCAGCGCCAAGCTATTCCCGTGCTTGGTCAGTTTTTTCACCATGGTAATCTCCGTCAGTCCAATGGTATCACAATGTAGTAACCGCGGACTCCCTGTCAATCGTCTCGCTGGCGAGTTCGAAAGTGTCCGACCGGTTGGCTGGTCAGGCGGAGTGTCACGCGGGGTGGTTTTCCCTGTCTTCGAGGCGGAAGAACCAGCGTTTCGTCAGTTCTGCTGACCCGATATAGGCCGCCACTATCGCAGCCAACGCCGGCAGGAAAAACAGGGGGATCGCCGTGAAACCGAACACCTTGGCAAGTGGCGTAAACGGCAGGATGATGGCGATCACGGCCACGGCGTGCGTTGTGAACAGCAAAGGCTGGCCCGGCATGGTCCGATAGAATGGACGCCGCGTTCGCACAACCAGCACGACCAGGCACGCCGAGACCACGGACTCCACGAACCAACCGGTGCGGAACTCGTCCGGCCCAGCTTTTAGCACAAGCAGCAGCACGGCGAAGGTCAGGTAGTCGAAGACGGAGCTGAGCACCCCGAACGTAATCATGAACCGCTGGATAAAGCCCAAATCCCAGCGGCGGGGGCGCTCTACGATCTCCGGGTCCACCCGATCCGAGGCGATCGTCATTCCCGGAAAGTCGGTCAGGAGGTTTGTTAGCAGGATCTGCTGCGGAAGCAGCGGCAGGAAGGGCAGCAAGAGGGAGGCACCCGCCATGCTGAACATGTTGCCGAAGTTGGCGCTGGTCGCCATGAAGATGTATTTCAACGTGTTAGTGAAGGTACTCCGGCCGTTGCGAACCGCGCGCACGACCGCTCCCAGGTCCCGCTCAAGCAGGACGATATCCGCAGCGTCCTTGGCCACATCGACGGCGCCATCCACAGAGATGCCGACGTCGGCTGCGTGCAAGGCGGGAGCGTCGTTGATCCCGTCGCCCATGTAGCCCACTACGTGGCCGCTCTTCTTGAGCGACAGAAGGATGCGCTCCTTCTGATTAGGCTCCACCTCGGCGTAGATATCCACTCCGGGCGCCCGGCTGAGGAGAGCTTCGTCACTCATCTTGCGCAGCTCCGGCCCAGTGAGGATTACAGGGTCGTCGAATCCGACGCTGGCGCCCACGCTGCGCGCCACCAGATGGTTGTCACCGGTGATCATCTTCAGCGAGACCCCCAGCCCACGCAGTTCGCTGACGGTGACGGCCACGCTCGCCTTCGGAGGATCGTAGAAGATGAGATAGCCCACGAGGCACATTTCCAGCTCGGCATCGCGTTGGGCCAAACGACTGGATCCCATCTCCCGCATCGCCAGGCCCAGGACGCGATAGCCTTCGGCACTGAACGACTGGTAACGCTCGGCGAGCTGATCGCGGACCTCGTCGATGCCCACGGTTGTTCCGTCCGGCAGTTCCGCTGTCGTGCAAACCGCCACGACGTTGTCGAGCGCCCCCTTAGTCACCAGAAGCGACTGCCCGTTGTGGGCCACGAGCATGCTCAGCCTCTTCCTCACAAAGTCATAAGGGATCTCGTCCAGCTTGGCGTAGCCGGATACGTCGAACTTGCGAAACGTGCGGATCGCTTCGTCAATCGGGTTGGGGAATCCTGTCTCAAACACCGAATTCACATAGGCCAGTTCCAGCACGCGATCGCTGTCCTCGCCCGCCAGGTTCTGGGCCTTGTAAAGGTGGACCGTTCCCTCGGTGAGTGTCCCGGTTTTGTCCGAACAAAAGACGTTCATGCTGCCGAGGTTTTCGATCGAAGCGAGCCGCTTCACAATCACCTTGTCCTTGGCCATCCTCTTCGCGCCCTGGGCAAGGCTCACGCTGACGATGGCTGGCAGAAGTTGCGGCGTGAGTCCGACGGCGAGGGCCACTGCGAACAGGAAAGAGTCGACGACCGGCTTGTGCAGGTAGGTATTGATGGCGAAGATTCCCACCAGCATCAGCAGCGTCACTTGCATGAGGAAGTAGCCAAAACGCCGCACACCCCGTTCGAAGTCCGTTTCGGGAGACCGCAGAGCGAGCCGACCGGCCACCTTCCCGAACTCCGTCTGCCGGCCAGTGCGGACCACCACCGCAAGCCCCGATCCGCTGACTACATGGGTGCCCATGAAGAGGACGTTGGTCCGGGCGGCGAGGCCGGTTTCTGCCGGAACAACTCCGGGGGATTTGTCGACGGGAAAAGTTTCACCGGTCAGCGCGGCTTCGTCCACGCACAGGTCATGCGATTCCAGGACCAGGCAGTCGCCGGGAATTCCGGAGCCAGCCCCGAGCAGAACGACATCACCGGGGACCACTTCATCAACCGGCACTTCCACGTCGGCGCCATCGTGCCGGACCCGAGCCCGGACCTCCACCAACTCCAGCAGTTTCTCCACGGCGATGGCAGCGCCCCGCTCCTGCCAGTAGCCAAGGAAACCGCTCACCAGGACGATCGCCAAAATGATCGCGGCGTCGGCGCGGTCATGGAGAAATATGGACAACGTCGCCGCGACCAACAGGATCAGGATGACGGGGTTCTTGAACTGTGCCAGCAGCAACTGGAGACCCTCGGACTTCCTTCGCTCTTGGAACCGGTTTGGCCCGACTTCCTGGAGCCGCCGCTGTGCGACGGCGGTGCTCAGCCCGGAAGCAGAGGAACCCAGGCCGGCAAGAACAGAGGCTGTTTCCTGACTCCAATACGCTGTGCTTGACTCGATCATGGGTTCTTAGTGATTGTATGCTCAACCTTGGCAACCAGATATGTGGTCCGGCCAAGGGTCACCGGCGGCTGTCTGGGGGTGGGATCCAACATAGGCCTTGGGGCAGTGTATCCTGGGGCTGCCAGACGGCGCGCACGCCTATCGGCTCAAATGGTTTGGGGTGCGTCACGCATCTTAAGTGGTGATTCGAAAGTGTCCAAGCGGCCGGCCTCTCTGGATCGGCCTGTCAACAAACGCGGACCTGTCAACGGAGAAAACGGAGAGTTTGGAGGGTTCAGAGAGGCCAACGAACTGAACCATGATGGTTCAGCGCGCTGCCCGGTTGGCGCCGTTTCCAACCGGAGAACCGCGCCGAAACGCAAATACTGGCAAATGTTTGGGATAACGGGCGGCCGCAAACGGCGATGGCGTCAAGCAAAACGGGGCGGCGGGAAGTTATGGTTTTGGGGTTTGGCTCCCCGTCGTGGACGCGTTTCGAACTTTTGCGGCCTCTCCGCCGCTGGCGATCCAGGCGGCCTTCCAGCAGATTCAACAGCTTGCGACCGGCTGAGCCGGGCGCCACCTGAGTACGTGAGCAAGGGGTTACCCATCAAAACAACTCCACTTGGGGGCCCGATGCTTCGCGGTTCTCGCGTCCCAACACTTCGTCGTGAACGGCGCGCTGACTGTGCATCGTGTATTCGTCGTATAAGGATTCCAACTCGTTCACGGCGTTGGCGAATGCCGGCGCCGCATCGTCATCACGGCCACCGGCTGCCGTCCCTAGAATCACTTTGGCGACGAGGCATAATCCCTTCTGGACGTGCTCCAGTTGCTGCCGTACAATGTCCTGAAACTGAATCTTGCCGAGAACGCCCAGGACGGATTCTTCGACTTGCTGTGCGGAAGATCCGATTTCTCTCGAGGCGTCTTGGAGGTAACTCACCATTGCTGCGAGTTCGGCGTGAAGGGCGCTCACGATGGCAGCCATTCGACGCAACTCGCCATCCACGTTCTCCGTCGCCTCCTGAGCCTTCGTCGCAAGTCGTCTCACCTCGTCGGCGACAACGGCAAACCCGAGTCCTGCTTCGCCGGCGCGCGCGGCCTCGATGGCCGCATTGATTGCTATCAGATTGGTCTGCCGCGCGACTTCCGCGATCTTATCGACCAGAGGGTCAATTCTCTTGACCGCTTCCTGGTGGGTTCGGACGTGAGCATCGCCGTCTTGTTGGAGCTTTGCCGCCCGAATATGATATTGGGCGACAGCAGATCGCAACCCGTCAGCGAGGGTTTTGATTTCGTCGAGCGCAGTAACGAGGTCAGTTGCGGCCTTCTCGGTCGTGTCGATCACCGTGCCTGCTTGCTTGGCGAACACGGCAAGGTACTTTCGCAAACTTGCTGTGGAAGAGATGGACTTGCGAAGTTTTGCTGCCTCACCAGATGCATCGCGGTTCTGAGGGGGGGAGCCTGATTTTCAGCCTGCCAGAGGGATGGTCTCCATGAGCGAGTCAGGGCTGCGTGGAAAATGAACGAAGCGATAAGCGTCACCAGGCCCAGCATTAGATATTGGAAATAGGCATATTCGCGCGGCACCAGCGGTGGCCTGTCTGGCCGGCCAGTGAGCAACAACCCACCCACTGCGCCCAAGGTGAATGGAATCACCCCCGCAACCGTTGCGCGGATCGCACGCGCCGGTTCAATTGAAGCGGAACTCACGGCAACTTCTCCTCACGCTCCCGGCAGAACCTGCTTGATCACCCGGATCAGGTCCGCACCTCCGACAGGCTTCACCAGCCACCCCGTGGCGCCAAGCCGTTTTGCCTCGTCGCGCTTTGCGGCCTGGCTTTCGGTGGTCAATGCCAGGATGGGAGTGAAGCGGAGGACGGAGCGAACGTTCTTGATCAAGTCCAGCCCCCCCATCACCGGCATGTTGATATCGGTGAGGATGAGGTCTGGTTTGAGGCCGGCCTGGATGCGCTTCAATGCCGCCTGGCCATCACCTGCCGTCTCGACCTTGAAACCCGCTATTTCGAGGGTCTGTTTGAGGCTCATCAGCATGACAGCCGAGTCATCAACAACAAGCACTGTCTTCATGGCGGTCACCCTCCTTACTTTGCGCTAGAAAGGCCGATGCGTACGACTCGTTCGAGAAATGGATCCTGCGGCGGGCGAACCCGGCTCTTCCCCGCCGCCAGAAGAACCTGGAGGATTGCCGTATGAATATGCTCGGCTTGCGTCAGATCCAGTT